>Ga0209721_1000006_pt1 | contig 244404 bp, 165 predicted proteins | sample TshhotsprinmetaG_FD_184139 | JGI IMG/M metagenome (GOLD analysis project Ga0209721, IMG submission 184139) | Hot spring microbial communities from South Africa to study Microbial Dark Matter (Phase II) - Tshipise hot spring metaG (SPAdes)... | ecosystem: Environmental > Aquatic > Thermal...
ATGCTGCCTCGAGCTACCCAGGGTTATCCGGTTTGATACCGATTCCGGAACCCTCGAAATTCGAAATGGAAAATCCGAAATTTTCAATTTTTTCGCCTTGCAGGCCTTAAAAAGGGTTTAGGAAGGTAAACGGTGCGGATACTGCGGGTGACGCACGTGCAGTGTTCCTCAGCATGTGCACACGGCATGAAATTGAAGGGTGCCAACGTTCGGCGGAAATCGGCTTTCAAATCTCCGGGGCCACACGAGTTCTCAGGATTCAATTTGGGTGGAATACACGAACGCTACGGGATCATAAATCCGGTCAAAGCCACGATTGTGGCAATCAGCCCCAGCAGTCCGAGGAGAATCCACCAGAGCGGCCGGCCTGAAAGCGGATGTGTGTCTACCTCGACATAGGCCCCACATCGCGGACATTGAAATGCGTCTTCATAAAGTTCCATTCCACATTGGGCACAGGATATGGAGACTGGTTCTTCTCCTTGGGTATCCCACTCAAACTGTTCCAATTCCTCGTCTTCTTGCGGAGAAGTTTGTGGATCGACGGGTTTCGAGGACCTACGTTCAGCACGAGTCCTCCGATTTCGGTAGTAATCCGGCTGCGAAGACTCCTCATAAAACCAATCCGACTGATTCCATGATCGAGCAGCATTGTCGAAGCGCACAGCTTTATTCCTCGTTGATGGTGAAATCCTAAGGTGAGCTACAGAATCGTTCAATTCAAGTTCTATCGCTGAAAGTGATGGTTTTCTTTCCGCTGAGTACCGTAACTCAAAGACGCGGAGTCTTCGTGCCCGGCAAGATTCCCCGATGACTGTCGTCCTGAGGGGCTGGCATCGGTATGTCTTTCCAGGCTTGGGAGCAACGGCGCTTAACGGCGTTAAAACTCTGGTAGATACATTTCGGCTGTTAAGGCAGGTCGGCTACTAAAACACGCAGGATTCGTTGAAAGCGGTCGCTGAGATTGTTGCTGAATCATACTCGGCCTTAGGCGAAAGCAAACCCCGAAATTTACAATAAAAAACGTAGGGTCATGGAGGGCAGCTTATGAAGTCGTTAAAAACTCTTGTCGTGGTCGCTCTGCTGGCGGCTCTTGCCGGGGGTGTTTATGTGTCGATCTATCATACGCCCCCTATTGATGAACAAACCGCCTCTTCGTCACCGGAGGGGAACTCCGAGTCGGTTCCCCGAACTCCAGAGTTCCCGGTCCCTGGCTCGGAAAGCACTGGCAGAGGACCTGCCCCACCGTTCCAAGCCAATTTTTCGGACGAAGTTCGGGTGAGCATGGGCGACCCATTCGACACGGCTACCTTGAGACATTCGTCGGGGGGAAATAGCCAAGCCTTATCAGGCGGGGGTGCGGTCGCCGCTCTTTCCGCCGCGCCTGCCGGGGCGAATTCCGGACCCTCTAACGCTACGCCACTATCGGGCAGGTCATCAGGAGAAACCCCCTCGGGGGGAGACTCCGCATTCGCGAAAGAGAGAAATCTCGCGCAAGCCGGCGGTACCAGGGAACGCTTGGGCGTCGAGCCCAGGGTAGGTTCCCTTCAATCTGCTGTAACGGATCGCCCGGTAAATCCCTCGACAAGTTCCACAAGCTCTACAGGTTCTACCGTCGCTCAGCTGCCCGATTTTTCGACGTTTATGGCGGCGATACAGCGGGAAATTCAACAGGGAAATCTCGCCGATGCTCTCGAAAAACTCAGTCTTTATTACGATCAATTGTCCCCTGGCTCGGTCGAGCGGCAACAAATCATGCACCTCTTGGACCAGATTGCTTATGCGGTGATCTATTCCCCGCAAAGCGTGCTCGAGCCACCTTATGTGGTCCAACCCGGCGATACCTTGCCCCGAATTGCCCAAAGTTATGGGGTTCCTTGGCAACTGCTAGCGAGGATCAACGGAATTTCCGATCCCGCCAATTTAGTCCCCGGTCAAAGATTGAAGGTACTTCGTGGCCCATTTGACGCGGATCTCGACACCCGAACGCGCGAACTTACGCTCCGGTTGCAGGGACTCTACGCCGGCCGGTTCAACCTGCTGGCCGTCCCCGACACGAATCAGTTGGGTAGTTCGCTTTTTGTGGAAGACAAGTCGGGAGCCAACGAGGAGAGCTTTTGGATCAAATTGAACGATCGACTCCAGATTCGAGGAGCCGCGGATCTTGCCCGACAACAACCTTCCCCAACAAATCAAGTTATTGCGGTGGAGCAAGATCAGATTCAAAACTTGCACACCATCCTTTCGGTGGGGTCTCGGCTGCGGGTGATCCGATGATATTCGCCGGGGTTCGCTGCAGCGATATCCGGCGCGATTTGATGTTGCAACATCCGCCACGGTTTGATGGTGCCACGTCAACTCACGAAGCGTCCCTTCCTCCCAGCGCCCATTGCAAGCGAAATGTTTTCTAGAAGGACGAAAGCCAAAACGGCCGTTCGCCCGCGAGGGCTTACGGCCGCTTAGTCCTCCCAATCCGGCTTGGAAAACGTCAACGCCTTTTGTTTTGCGAGCGTGGATTGATGGCCGTCCAACCCTCTCGAGGCACCGGCTGGGCTTGCTGGGTTATTAGCGCCGGCCCGGTCTCAGGATCCCCTGCTTGATCCGGCGGAGTCGGGCTCTGACCGGAATGCAGAGGGCGGTCCGTAATCGAAAGAATTATCCCCGAGCGGATTTCGGCGTCGGCCCAAAGGTCGGGGTATGCGCTAGAACTATCCGACGGTGGGGAGCTTGATCGCGCCGCAAGGAGGTATTGCTGATTGTAAATGGATCCGGCGCGATGGCTCGGGTCGCACTCCTCGCCCGGCATGCTCACCAGTGGCCCGCAGTGGTCATAGGATGAATCGCACAGGCGGCAACCAGCCGGAACAACGAGCCCCCCCAAGAGAATTGCAAAAAGCTTGATTGAGCCCCCCAAAAGCTTGCCCGGCCAACTCCGCCGAGAGTTATTGTTGCGTGCGCCTTGCCGGCTCATTGACGCTATTCTCCTCGTGAATCTTGCCGCGAGATCTGATTTTGGGGATCAAAGTCGGGAAGGATTTCGCCCCTTTATCAGGAGGGATCCCCGGTAGTTAAGTCTCCGCTAAGCAAAACGAATGGCGTTGGCAAAAATCAAACTTGTGACCCGAAGAAAGTTCGGGGCCGAGGGAGTTCCCGCGCTCTGATACTTCTAGGGGCAATCAATCGGTTCTAACCGTCAACTGCAAACTGCGGTTCATGAAATCTGCGCATGATTTCGGCCATCCAGAGTCACGCGTCAACGTCGACCACAGACTACTTGGACTCTGACGTACTACTTGGACTCTGACGTACTATTTGGATTCGGACTCCCTGGCACCGGGCCCCAGCTTTTCGAGAAGTCCTCCAGCACCGGACGTCCGGGCGGTGGCGCTTGGCGTTCCCATCGCGCCATGTCCCTTGTCGTGGACGAATTTCCGATGTGCCTGGAGTTGGACGAGTTTCCGTTGTGCTTTTATCTTGAACGATCTCCTTTCGCTTTTGGACCGCACACCTATTTTCGGCAAATGGGCCATACAATCCGCAAACTTTTTGAAATCATTAAACCCTACTTTGCTTGCCCGAACTAAAAGAGGCTAGAAATCCTGGCAAAATCGCCTCTAATGGGCTGCTTTGGACAAGGCGGGGGAGCTACTTTTGTAACCGCTCAAGTGATTTAGGTGGGGAGGGTTTCGGGCACATCGTTCTTGCGGAGCCGAGATTGGTGGTCGAGCTTGCGCTAGCCGTCGTGCCGTGGCAAGCTTTCCAGCGGAATCTTGCCGAGCGCGGGTGAGGCGACTTTTCGATCAAACCTTTTGGGGGACACTTCCCTGTGGGCACAAGGCCGGTATAGAACGGCTTCCGCCACATCTTTGGGAGCAACACACTTCCCTGTTAACACTCAGTCGGTGCTCACCCACCATCAGAAGACGAGGAAAAGCACCTCACTAAATATGTCATTTTAGCAAACATTTGACGGCAGTAGGCGAGGGTACGCCATGAGCGATTTGTCCCGACATGATTTCTCCCAATCGTGATGGCATGCCGTGGGAATATCACAACTTTTCTGCCTCTTCAAATCGCTTTTCTACATGGATTGGTGTGGGTGTTGCAAGTTCCGCCATCCCTCACGAGGACTCCGAATCCTTATTTACCCCATTCGATAACTAAACTATTTGTGAGCCAAACTACCTAACGGGAGAATGAAACAAGTATTCCCGGGTGTAGTCTCGCGTGTATTCTCGGGGCGTTGCATGTCCTTGGAGCGATAACTGGCAAAATAAAGCGTAGGTTCCTGCGAACATGCATCTCTCTTTTCTGCCACTAGAAGAGGAGTCCCGTGGTCCCGGCCCAGACCTGGGAGGCACTTCTGCCATCGAAATTGCTGCGAGGCACCCTCATCTGGTGGGTCAACTTCGGAGGCTAACGGGGTATTGGTCGGAAAGGCTTTCCCAGAAAACCCATCTACTTTGTCAAAAGGTGGGCATAGTGGGAGCGGGGTTAATGGGCTGTTCGATCGCGGCGGTGCTTGTTGCAACTGGTCGCCGCGTAAAGCTTGTGGAAAAAGACCCCGCGGCTCGCGAAATAGCCTTGCACCGGGTCGCGTACTTCCTTTCTCAAGTAGAACGCATCCCCCACAATGCCGATTGCCCAGAGGATACCTCCAAAAGGTCCCGAGAGCTCTGTGAGATTACCGATCGGCTTGCCGAACTTCGGGACTGCGATTTGGTGTTGGAATGCATCGTCGAGTCGCTTCCGCGAAAAAAAAAGTTGCTTTCGGGGTTAGAACCCCTTCTGCCGCCCGAGGTAGTCCTCGCCACCAATACCTCGTCCATTGCAGTGGGGGAATTGGCCGCGGTACTGCGTCGCCCCGAGTCATTCTGTGGGATACATTTCTTACATCCGGTCGTGAAGTGCCCTGTGGTCGAGGTTGTAGCTTCCCAGAGCACAGCCGAGGAAACGCTGGCCCAGGCAGCTTCGTTTCTTCAAGAGTTAGGAAAATTGCCCGTGCCGGTCCCAGATGGCCGCGGCTTTATAGTGAATCGAATTCTCTTTCGTTGGTTTGTGGAAGCCTTGACTGCCCTGGACCACGGTTTCGGTAGGGAGCTCATCGAGGAGGCAGCTCGGCAACTCGGGTTTGCATGGGGCCCCCTGCGTATTCTCGACGAAATCGGGCTCGATCTTGCGCTGAGAGTGGGCCGTCTGCTACAAGATCCATTACGAGATCCATTCAATCTCAACCAACGCGGCATGAGAATCCTTTCGGAAATGATCCAGAACCAACGGCTGGGCCGAAAAACGGGCGTGGGTTTTTTCTCTTATGATTCCGGGATCCCCGGGGAGGGAACCCAGGAAGGCTGGAACGCTCCGACATTCGTGAGACATGAACCCCCTCGGCGGTCTTTGGGTCAGGAGTCTCTCCACGGTTCTCTCACCGACGCTTTGTGCTCGCGATACATGCTGAGTATGGCGGCCGAAGCACTGAGGCTTATTCACGAAAACTTGGTGTTTCATCCCGGGGATATCGACGTGCTTAGCTCGTTTGGGTTGGGTTATGATGCGCAATGTGGCGGTCTTCTTTATGCGGCGATTCAACGCAGTCAATCTTGGCTCAGTGAAGGGCTGCCACCTGAATTTCTTCCGGCAGGGATGAATCTCGCTAGGTTCAAGGATCTTGCCGTGGGCCTCGGCAATGTGGTTTATGATTAGTAGTACAGTCAGCAGCGACGTGCCTTCCCGGTCGCAATCGCCGTTGCTGAAATCTATTGAGTCGGCAGGCCGGGCAAGCTTCCGCATGTTGCGAGATCCTCGCTAATAACGCAATGGATCCAGCGGATGCCCAGGGGTAAAGGGCTTGAGCAAACCATCCGTTTTTTGGGGAGCGTATCTGCTACAAAGAGGTCGGAGGTTGATTTTATTGGTTCAACGCCGATTTGCGCAACGGTCAAAGTACTTAAGTCGCGTAAAAGCTCGGTGAAACACGCCGAGTTGGGGAGCCAATCTTGAATCTTCTAGCCCCGATCGTAGGGAGTTAAAAAGCTTCTGGCCCTTAACGAGGCAAGAGCAAACGTGTTGGCCACTGAGGACTTGCAGTAAGAGAAAATCAGAAAAAGCTTCTGCCCTTGACGGGGTACACGAACGGTTCACAATTGAATTCGATCGCCTCCGGGGATTTATGAAAAGTATATCAGTCGGATTTGCACGGGTGGAATTCGGCGGAAATGGTGTTCAATGAAGTGATCCGGTCGCAACCCGGAGCCATTCTCGAAAACGCGTAACTGGGGCAGAAAAGCGACGGATTGGCTAACTGTGATTTCCGGATAGCGTATGGCGTCTCAGCATGGTGAGGGTTTTGCCTCAAAATTTGGCAGTCAAGGATGAGAGGCGAAGGCGGCTGGAAAAATGGGCCGATCCCTCATGCTTGATCGGAGGGAGCAAGTTGTGGCAAAAGTAAGTGTGATTCTCCCGGCCGCAGGGCAAAGTCGCCGTTTCGGCGACAAACACACCAAGAAGCAATTCGCTTTACTCGACGGTCGACCGGTGTGGATTCATGCCGCGGAGCGGTTTATCAATCGGGAGGATGTCATCCAAACTCTGCTGATTATCGCGGCGGATGACCGCGAATATTTTCAACAGAAATTCGCCAGCAGCGCAGCTTTGTTGGGAATCGAGGTGGTCATCGGTGGCAAAGAGCGATGCGACTCGGTTCAGAACGCCCTGACGCGAGTCAAGGAAGAAGCCGAGCTGATTTGCGTCCACGATGCCGTCAGACCATGCGTGGCTGAACAGTGGATCGATCGGGTGTTTGAAAAAGCGGCTCAGACCGGCGCAGCAATCCTTGCCATTCCGATCACCGGGACCTTGAAGCGGGTATCCGCAGATCGCCTCGTGGAGGAAACGGTATCGCGGACCCAACTGTGGGAAGCGCAGACACCGCAGGTATTTCGGCGCGAATTGCTTTTGAAGGCTTATGCACGCCGGGGTGACTTTTTGGCCACGGATGACGCCCAGCTTGTCGAAAGAATGGGGCACCCAGTGCACGTGGTGGAAGGCTCGGTGATTAACGTGAAAATAGCTACGAAGGAAGATCTCCGTTTGGCCGAGCAAGCGCTCAAAATCATGCCGAAGCCGCCGATCCGCGGCCCTCTGCACCCGTTTGCCGGGGAAGATCTCTGGCGTTAAGGGGCACCGATGCAGTTTCGCAAAGCGGGGAAAAACCCTCGGCGGGTTCAGCCGCCTTGCCTCAGAAGGGAGTTGCAGAAGGGAGTTTCCGCCCGTAAGCGGTGGATCCCGCAACTTGAGGTGAAGTCAATTTCTTACAATGTAGACGAACTTCGGATGCCTGATTGGATTAAAATCAGAGTTGCACACTTACGTCACTCGTAGTTGAAAAAAAATTGGGATTTCAAGCTCTACTCACGGTTGAAAGGAAGTTGGAATTTCAAGCTCGGGCCGTTCTCTTTGTCTTAGAAGGGGGTGGTAAACCCCCGCGGTCATTTCACGGCTTATTGGGTGGATGGTGTTGCGGGAATGGAAGACATATTCGCCGAATTGAGCTGGCGTGGACTGATTCATCAAACCACCGACGATGCACGCCTGCAAGGTTGGTTGCTGGAAAAGCCGCGGACCTTGTACGCCGGTTTCGACCCCACGGCCGACAGCCTCCACGTGGGACACCTGCTGGGAGTGCTGATGCTTCGGCGATTTCAAAAGGCAGGTCACCGTCCGATCGCGCTAGTGGGGGGAGCCACCGGGATGGTCGGTGATCCAAGCGGCAAGTCGCAGGAACGACCGCTTTTGGCCCTCGATGTGCTGCGAGCGAACGTGGAGGCGATTCGCCAGCAATTGGCTAAGTTTTTGGACTTTTCCTGCGGCTCTTCGAGCGCCTTATTGGTGAATAACTACGATTGGATGGGACGCATCGGCTATCTGGAATTCCTTCGAGAAGTGGGCAAGCATTTCCCGGTGAATGTGATGTTGGCAAAGGATTCGGTCCGAATGCGGTTGGAACGTGCCGATGCCGGGCTCAGCTATACCGAGTTCAGTTATATGCTGCTTCAGGCGTATGATTTCGTCCATCTGTACCGAGAATACGGATGCGAGCTGCAAATCGGCGGCAGCGATCAGTGGGGAAACATCACGGCGGGGATCGATCTGGCGAGGCGGATGCATGGTGTGCAGTTGTACGGGTTGACGTGGCCTCTATTGACCCGAAGCGATGGCGGTAAAATGGGCAAGACCGAATCCGGAACCATCTGGCTCGATCCGCAAAAAACTAGTCCGTATCGGTTTTATCAATACTGGATCAATACCGACGATCGCGACGTCCTAAACTGGTTAGCGTATTTTACCGAGATTGGCCGTGAGGAATGGGAGCAGCTAGCCGCCGAACACTCGCAGGATCCTGCTAAGCGCACTGCTCATCGTCGATTGGCCGAGGAGTTAACCCGATTGGTTCACGGCCCCGAAGGTTTAGCCGCCGCGGAACGAGCAACCGGCATTTTCTTCGGCGAGGAAATCTCGGAAGTTGACGACCAGCAGCTAGAAGATATCTTCGCCGATGTACCCAGTGCGTCTTTACCCCGATCGGCCTTGAGCGACGAGGGCTTGCCTCTTATCGACGCGTTGGTGGCAGTAGGACTGGCCAAGAGCAAAAGCGACGCGCGGCGTATCATTCAGCAAGGCGGGGCTTACGTGAACAATCGCCGGGTCATTCAGTTGGAAGCGCGATTGTCATCGGGCGATCTTGCCGGCCAATCTATCTTGATACTTCGCACGGGAAAAAAAAGCTACGGACTTCTCCGATTTAATTAGGACTTCTCCGATTTAATTAAAGGGTCGGAGGGATCATGGGAACTGACTCGATCGATTCGAGGGCATCTTCAGGGGATCGGGCGGCTCGGCTTGGCCACCGCGGCTCCCCGCGCAAGGAAAGAGTCGCTCCGCATGATCGATGGATTAGTCCGTGGCGGCGGTTTTTTCGATTGGTACTCACCACGTTCCTGATACTCATTTTTTTGGGGGCAGCCATCACCTTGATTGTCGCGTGGGTTTTATACCGTGCGCTCACTTATGTCCCGCCATTTTTTGCGGAACGGCTCGGCGAAAGAAGAGAAATTTGGAAGGAGCCAAGTGACCAATTCCTTCAGCGAGCTACCACCCTTGGGAATCTGATTCGCAAAAAACAGCCGTGGGAGGGGGTTTTTTCCGAGGAACAAATTAACGGTTGGTTAGCGCTCGAGTGGCCGGCGCAGAAGCCGCAGTTCACTGACTTTGAGCTCGGAGAAACCCGGGTCCAACTGGCCGATAACCGCGTTCTTGTGGGGACCGATGTCACCTTTAAATACTTAAAAGGTGTTTTTTGGCTCCAACTAGAGCCGATCCTTGCAGAACCGAACTACCTTTTGATTCGCATCCGTGACGCACGATTAGGCCGGTTGCGGCTTCCGATGACCTGGGTTACCGAAGCCTTAACCCGAGTGGTTACCGACGTAAATCAATCTCACCATTGGCAGCAGATGGACGCGGATCCCGTGCTAGCGGTGCGATTCGACTTCACGGAGCAGTTGAAAGGACGCCGTCCCCAATGGACACAACTCCAGATCAGCCCCGGTCAGCTCTATCTGGCGGGGACCACGGAGTAAACCGTCTTCATTGGGCGTGAAACAAGAAGCCTTTGCTGCTCTTGGTGAAAGAAGGGGTTGATGATCGATTCTTGCGACCGCCCATTGAGCCGTCCCAGCGTACCCTCGCCAACTGACGGAGAAAGCTGCCCCCCGGGCGGTGGAAAGTCGAGAAGTCCCAAGAACGCCCGGGTAAGGTACCCATTGGATGCCCGAGACCGGTTGATCCGCGGCTCTTTCCGTGGAGTTAGTGTCGTTCTTGTTAAGACATTACGGTGCAGGCTCGTTCAATACTTCAACTCCGGCTTTTCCAGAGTCCCTCCTACCTTTAAGCCCCGCCGATATCCTTTAAGGCCGCCTCAAGCTGGGTAGCCATCTCTGCTGCGGCGGTTGTGGCCAGCACTGGTATGGCGATCCGCTGTACCCCTTCGCGCAGGTAAAAAGAGACGAGTGGTTGCGTTCTTTGGTGGTAGATATCCAGCTTCTTTCGGATGGCTTCGGGGTCATCATCATCGCGACCTGTGCGGTCGCCGCCGACATTCCCTCGAATCCGCTCCGCCACCACGGCCGCTTCGCACACTAGTTCCACGACAAACCGCACCTTGACGGTTGGTTGCAAGGCGATAGCCTGACCCTGATGCCGAGGCACACCGTTGAGAATTAACCACTCGCCCTGCCGCAAGTTTTCCCGACGCAAAAACCAAAGCAGCAATTTCTCGGCCAGATAGAAGTGCGAATCTTCCAAGAGTGCTCCGCTCTGGAGGACGCCGCGAATGAAGTCGCGCTCCTCGCCGCACAAAGGCGGCCCATCTGGCCCCGGCTCGATGCTGGCCCGAAGCTGTGCCCCAAAATCAAAGTGCACTGTTCGCCTCCCTGCCAGCCCATAAGTAGCGAGATATTGCCCCAGTGGGGTCTTTCCCGAACCTGTCGGCCCGAGAATGAGTAAACCGGGTTCGTGCGGAAGGACCAGCGTCGCCTCCTTCTGTGCCGAATGCTCGGGATGCTTCTGCATCGCTTCACCCACCATCAAGTTTAGAAGGTTTTATCGCAAGGCCGTGGGCCGCTACGGCAACGAGATTCCATAAGAGGCATGAACGCCCACGGCTCGGTTGCGGAATTTTCGGGCTTGGTCATCAAACCTCTCATCGGAGCGGAAGGCAAGGTTCGCCGCAATCTTAATCCAAAATCCTTAACAGGGGCCCGAATACGCTCCCTTCTCTAAGACGTGACCACCAATGGGCGATAGGTCGCGGCAGTTAGGCGCCGTGCAAATTGCTCGGTCCGTTTGCCCTCCGCAGCTTCCACCAAAGTACCTTATCTGATTCCTATTCTCGGCCTACAAACCAATAATCCGCAAGGCTGCACTGCCTGCGGAGTTTGCCGACACCCCAGGCGGCACATACTACCAGAAATCGCCGACTTCGGCACCGCGATCGCTTCGAGGCGACCACCACGTTTCAAGGGTTAAACCGCTACCCTTCTGGAGCCCGCATTGTAGCCACCTTCGGAAGGTTATGACGGCGGGTTGACACGAACATCCTCGGCGGCGGACCTGCGCTCATCTTTCAGGACGCCCGGTACACAGGGCGGTTTTCCACCCCTACCACGCTCACCAATAGTGGAACTGCGCTGTGGCCATGCAGTCGCGATCTGCCTCAAGCCGCACCCAATGGGCCGAAAAAGACGAGGGAAACTCGAAGGAAACGCTTTCACCGGGCGGCACTTCCACAGTGGTGAAGCTCTGCCACGCTTGTCGGGTGGTGGTCGGGTCCACATCGATACGGAAGCGGATCGGCTCCGACTCGAGGTGGCTGAGCTCCAAGCGCTTGTTTTCAAAGCCGTACATGAGAAACGGATCAGACGGCACCCCTCCTTTCACCCTGCTTGCAAGCCAGGGGCCGCCCTTGCCCGTGGGTTTGGGAAGTTGCCAAAGGTCGTCCGTCTTGCCCAGCCACAGACACAGGTTACCATCCCGAAGAATTCTGGGACCAACGGCGGGCAAAACCGCGGGTCCCGAAAGCACTAAAAGCCCTCGCCATGACCCGAAATCGCTGATAAGCCGTCCATGGGTGCAAATGGGTTGTATGCTCCAGGCATAAGGAAGGCCGGAAACCTCGTAGAAAATCCCGTGGGTATCCAGCAACAGACGCTCCGTTTCCACTTCCCGCAATCTCGGCAGGTACTTGGCCCAGCATCGGTCATAATGCGCGGAAGCCTTCGGGAGTCGAATGGTTGACCATCGCCCTCCCAAATCTCGCACTTTCAGTAGTGCTGAGGTCGCATCCCATCCCACTGCCACGACAGTTTCACTCATCGATCCCAGGTTGCACACTTCGGCATAAGCCGCGCGATCCACAATCCGCCACCCTCCCGGCGTCTTTTCCGCGAGAATTCCCGCCGTACCATTGGGGTTCATTCCGGCAATAATCAAAGAGGAACCCACCTGATGCCCGGCCCTAAAACAGAGCTCCTGCCCGCCTAATCCAAGCTCCTGCTTCAGATCAAAAACCGCCACCACACAGCTTTCCCTAAGCTCGACATGCTGTAACAGCCCTGTAATCGTAAGCAGGAACATTCGCCTTTCCGGCGCCGAGGGGTCACGGATGGTAGCGACAATCGGATGGCCACACAGTCCTTCGACCAGTTTCACCTCTCCCCGCTCACTGACGCAGTAAGGTCCGATGCTTAGCGAGGAACCGACCATCTGGCGGTTCAATCCCGGGGGTATCGCCCCGGCTTTATCAGGGGCGGAGAAACCCTCTGCGATACGAAGTTGACTATCTACTTGAAAGAACCCTGCAGGGGAAATGCTCCCATCCACGGCAACGTGCGTTACGAGGCACCATAATCGGTCGGCCAGCGGGACAAAGCACGTGGCATTGCCGGCAACAGATTCCTTCACCGGAGCAAACGCCGACAGGAGAGTATCATTTCGGCGATATGACGCATAAGCGCGGCCACAACAAAGTTGTGCTGTTAACCGGGCTGGGCGATCGGCGATCAATCGCAGCCAGATGGCCGGCATTTCGTCCGGGATCATCCAGCACGCCATCCGCTGCGGACCAACCTGTAGCCGATTCACCTCCTTCCACCCACCGGAACCATCGGGATCGATTTCCACCCGGACGTTGACCAGCTGATCCCCGCGATCCAGCTCGCCCGGGGTTTCTACCACAACACCCAAATTCTCCGAAATCGGGCTAATTTCCAGGGGGATACCCTCCGGATCAAGGGGCTGCACAAAACACAAATGGGGCACGCCGTAGTGGCCGCGATCGTTGCGACCACTATGTTCCGGTATTTCCACTTCTCCCGCGGGAAACTCCGCATGGTGAATCTTATCGGTGTATATCTGATCATGTTCCCAGGTTAGTGTCATTTCTGTAGGTTGCCATCGAGATGGCAGAACGGGTTGACCCCGGTCATGCACCGATAAGTAAACCACCACCGGCCGATTTACGGAAAAACGGAACGGCGTTCCCGGCCGTTCCATACTGCCGCGGCGGACGCTTACCCGCCACATCCCGCGGAGGAGTGACGGACATTCCACCACAGGAAATCGATCGGCACATCGGTAAAATTCCGAAATTTCCTTGGTGGGAAAGACGAACAAAGTCCGATGGCGATAACCTCCGACAAGCAGCGGTTCGGAGGGTTCGCCGGGCTTCACCAGGTCGCGGCACCAGGGTCCCCCCCACCCACTCGGTTCGCCCCAGTTTTCAAGCTGCTCTACTGTTCCAAACCACAAATTGGATTGAGGTTGGCCACCGGCCCGATGGCGGTGCCCCATCGAAGAATTTTGATTTCCTGCAAGCACCAAATGCTCACCCCAACGACAAAAATCGGGAACGATTCGCAAATGCCCTGCCAACGGCTCGAGGCGAAGATGTTTTTCACCAAAGCCCTCTTCCATTCGCCAGAACATACCGTGCATATCCACCATCCAATGCTGCGGAGTGATACGCCGAATTCGCGGCCATTCGGTGCACCACGCGTGATCATGGCTTTCGCTACCTTTTAGCAAGCGATAATGCCGCCATTGGCCACCGGCCAAGACCGATAGGATGACCGACGCCCGGTCCCAGCCAACCGCCCAAAGGGGGCCCGCATCCTCCGCTATCGCTTCCACGCCATGAGCGGTCGTCACGTCGCAGTAAGCCGTCTGACGAATGACCCGCCACTTGTCCCCGTCCCATTCCGCCAGCCGTCCGGAACCGAAACCCCGAGCTACATCACCGCTTTCATACGTGTTATTCGCTACTACCAAACGCCCTTGCGACGTATAAGCCCCCTTGAAATGCGACCGACCATTGATTCCCAAAGCTTCGCGGCTCAAGTCGAAAAGCACACGACACTGAAGATTGTGCACTTCAACCTCGTACAACTTTCCCTCCATGGCTTGGGCATAGACAAGCCGGGACGGATCCTTCAAATGTCGGGCAAACGCGGTGACACGCTCACCCACAAGACCGGCAATCACCCGAACGTTTCCCCGATGGTCGATGGCATATGGTCCGATAAAAAGTTGATTCGATTCGCGGTGGATAAGGCGTCCTGCATGCGTACCGACGACGCTTTCCGGACGTTTCTGAATGCGGAGGTGGCGGTCAATCTCATAAAGACCCACTCCTGCCCCGGCTTTGTGCGCCACATAGCTGATATACCAGAGCCGATTCGCCCACGGTACCACGGCACCGATCCCGCATTCGCTCCACGAATCGCTTAAAGCGGCCAAACGCGGGTAAATTCCCCCAAAACAGGGGAACGTTGCTTCGAAAGTAGTGTGCGGCCCCGACGACACCACGGCCTCGCCTCCACTTGCCGAAGCCGATCTTCCCGCTTGGGCGCCAGCCAAAAGAAATAACCCAATCAAGGTAGCTACGATCAACCGTTTTTGCATGACACATCCTCGCTTTTATGCCAGTGAGCAAACCGGCAGCATTAGCGGGCCAAAAAATCGAAGCTCTGCGGACCGAGAGCAAAAGACTTTCTCCATTTAAAATGCGGGAATTCCGGTTGTCAAAAAAAGAAAACTCCCTATTGCGAGAGCGTGCGATCTTGAGATGGTTGTCTTGTGTGCACTAGAGATCATGGGTGCGCTATACATCGACCGTGTCTCTAAATTCGGACGAAAAATCCATCGCACCTTCAAATTATGATCCTCAGTGCACCGCAACAGTCAGTTCCAGGACTCTTGCATGCTACCGGAGGTTCGGGCTTGACGTACCAAGACCCGCAGTTTTCGGGATGAGACACCCAATCGCCGTGGAACTGGATTCCTAACGTTTCAAGACCCACGGTTTTTCGGGCGAGAGCGTGGCGCACGCAGGAAAAGGATCCCCTATATGCAAGAATTGCATTTTGGCGATGCTAGAAATCGATGGGGATATCGTCGATGCCGGTCGTCAGGTGTGATGTATCCGCGAACCTTCATGCCGATGATGGGTGACGGCGATCTGGGCGTTAAGCCGACACAATGGTATGGTGTCTCCATGAACCATCATGCCGGTCATGGGGCCCATAACACTCGGCGACATTCGAGCGGTAGCCCCATAAGCCGAAAAAGCCTTCCGGCCCATATGCGGTGCGGAATACCGCATTGAGCGTGCCCGAAAGACTTTTTCCCGGATATTCAAGGCAAGTTTTCGACACAAAGCCGCTATAAAGCTGCGCGGTGTTGCATCCTTTCGGCGTGCCACTGGGCGTCTTTGGAAGCCAAATCACTGAACTTCCAAGGCCATCAAGTATTCATCACGAGCCTTTTGCAACTGGGCCTCTCGATCCTTCAGCTCTGCCACCCGGGCACGAAGTTTTTCGATCTCGGTTTCCTGATCAGTAAACTTCTTCACATAGTTTTTGTAAAGCTCGCTAGCACGGTCGAGTTGGCCCATATTGGCCCGAATGCGCTCTTGGTCCTCAAAAATTTCTCTAATCTTCGTCTCACAGACTACTCTCTCCTGCTGCACAAGAGCAATTTCGTGATTTCGCCGCATGACCTCTCGCAGGGCCTGCTTGACAGGCTCGCTGACCTGTTTGGCGGAGAGATAAATTGCGACCATCCCCTCATTCAAATCGGTTAACGCGACCTGTTGCGAGCGGATCTGCTCCTCGCGGACCTCCAGCCGCGTAGGCTCCTCCGAACTCACATCGACGCCGAACCGATAGTGGCTTCGCGTCTTTTCCTCCGCTTCTTTCGGTTCGACCAAAGTCCAATTAGGATCGATCGGATAATCGATCAACACATGCCGCCGACCTTCCCCGGAATATTTCAGCGTATACTGCCGACTTCGGACGGCCTTCCGCATGCTGATCAACACTCCCCTGGCCAGCCGTACGGAGAGTAATTCATCGGGGGCGGATGCGGCCTGCCAAGCTACTTCTGTTTGGAGATCTACAGCGTAACTGATCAAACGTTCGGAACCCGGCGGAATATCTGTAATCTTCGCATCACCGGCGTAAGCCCCGCCCTCAAAGACCGTAATCGGTCCTTGTGTCCAGTATGTGTTAGTGTCGTTTTTAAGCCTCAAACCAGCCAACGGATATTTTGAATGAACAGTTTCGTTGTAGATGGAAAGCCGCCGGCAGGGAACCTCGGCCACTACGATGGGCAACATGGCGGATTGTTGACGGTCGATGCGGACTGGAAAAGCGATTTCATACCGGAAGAATTGCCCGAGATCGACTGCCTCGGCAGCGGAGCGAACCGACCGGCCCAAAGCGTCGATTTCAAGCCCCAAACGCGCCTCCGCCTCCAGCGATTCATCCGCGGCACGTCTCTTTTGTCTTTCGGCCAAAGCACGTCCACCGCCGAATCCCCCCAGCCCCATCGGCGCTGGCGGGGCCGCTTGCAAACCTGCTTCGGCCAACTCCCCCGCTTTCCGCACTTCTAAAGCTTGCTCGTACGCCTGCCCCCGAATCGACTCATAGAGTTCCAGTTTTTCCTCCGGCCTCCTGATATAAAGGGGCTCATAGAGATTCATCGTAAAGGAAATCGGCCTCCCGCTGACCAGTGCCAACCTCACATCTCGCCAGTCTTCGTCCGTGGTGTTCTCCACGATGGCCCAGCCTTGCAAAAGCCCCCGCTCCCCTTCGTCTAGAACTAGCCGGTAACTCGTCTTCCAAATGGGGGCCTCCAGGATATAGCCCAGTCGAATCCGCCGTCTCCCCTCGCCGCGCAGAGAAATGGAAACGACCTTTTTGGTGACATCGTGCGCCCCCGCCAGTACCTCCAAGGCGCGGCGGAAATCACGGTCCACCACTGGATCACAGAAGCGGATTCGCGAAACCGACTCGAGCGGAACCGTCCGCAGCCCCTCATCGGTCATCAAGTTCAATCGCACTTTGGTCACGATTCCCATTTCGTACTTCTCTTGGACCTCCTCGGTGCTGACGATGGCACCGGAAATCGGTTGCGGCGCCTCGATTTCTACCCTCTGGCCACGAAGTTGGAGCAGTAGCTGCGCCACACTCGACGGTTCTGTTAAATCCACCGCAAAGCTCTTAAGAGTTTTGGTGATGGGATCCTTCGACGTGTAACTAACCGAGGTTATTTGCCCGCCGTCCAAATCTTCTATGACGAGGCTCTTAAGCAGGTCATTGATGGCTTCCGTTCGAAAACGAAATTCGATCTCTCGATTCCCCTCGATCGTGCCTCCATGTTCGAAGTAACCTACCCCGGAGCTGAAAAGCACTACCCGGGTCACGGGCAACGGCCGATCTTCCGTGCCTTGGCCCACGCTCTGCGCCGAAGAAAGCATACCCATGAAAATGCCCCCTAAAAAGCAGACGGCTGATGCGAGACCACAGAAAAACCGCTCCAAAATTCGTTGCCCCTGCAAAAGCGGATTTGTCCCCACCATTCTTCTCCTCCATTTCCCCAACAAGTATTCGTTCTTCTCGTTCGCCAACCATTCCCGTCAAGCTGTGCCACTTCGATCGCCAAATCGCCCATCCTGCTCCCTTCACCGACCGGCGACCTAACGCCCCAATTAGCCGGTTATTCACGACCAGTGCAGGGTCCCTTGCATGGCATAAAACGGGCTATTTCCTCCCAAAGGGATATTCAAACGTTCGACTGCGGCATATGGCAAAACCTCTCAGCCCAGGCGCTATTCGCCGTGCTTTGCCCTTTAAAGGCTAGCTTACCGAAAGCGCTACCACCTCAAAAAAGCACCCGAAGATTAGACAAACGTTAGGCCGCAAAAGTTCCGAGGATTTTCGCTCGAAAAATCGTATCCTGTACTTCTAAGAAACGTACTTCCTAAGAAACAGTTTACCCAATAGCGTTAAAAAATGGAAAACGCGTGTCCGCTGAGCAAAAACTCGCGAAAAAGCCGCGGAAACAAATTCTGATGCGCGTTCATGTCAGATGGCTGATTTGGGCTTTATAGCAGGTCCGTGGCGCAGGCCCACGGTGGGGACTCACGGTATTGGCTCACCGTGTAGGATTACCGTGTCCGAATAAGTTGTAGGATTATGGTGTAGGATTACAATATTGAAGGGCCTACAGCGCTCGAATTCTCGTCGCGCCACAACGCGAGTTTTTCCTGACGGAAATCCTCGAATCTGCCCGCCGCTATCGCTTCCCGGCATTCGGCCATCAACCGCTGATAAAAGGTGATGTTATGAATCGAAAGAAGAACAGGCCCTAACATTTCCTTGGCCATGAAAAGATGACGGAGGTAAGCCCGGCTGAAGCGGCACGCCGGGCAAGAGCAATCTTCCTGAAGAGGTCGCGGATCCTGGGTATGTTGTTGGTTGCGGAGTCGGAGAATACCCTGATGGGTAAAAGCCGTGGCATTTCGGCCGTTACGTGTCGGAAGCACACAATCGAATAAATCCACGCCTGAGCTAACCGCTTCCAGGATATCTTGAGGACGCCCCACCCCCATTAGGTACCGCGGCTTGTCATCGGGGAGCAACGGCGCCACCAATCGCACCACTTGGTACATCTCTTCCGGCGACTCGCCGACACTCAGTCCCCCGATCGCATAACCGTCGAAATTCATCTCCACCAGACGCGCAGCACACCACTCACGAAGCGATCGATCCAATCCCCCCTGCACGATTGCAAAAAGACTTTGATTGGCCGGTCGGGTCACTCGTTGACAGCGTTCGGCCCAATGAATCGTTCGCTCGGTTGCGGTTCGGAGTCGTTCCTTGTCGGCCGGCAGTGCCACCACATCGTCTAAGACCATGGCAATATCGCTGCCGAGGACAGCCTGAAGTTCCATCGCACGCTCGGGGGAAAGTTCCCAGCGTGAGCCATCGATGTGCGACCGAAAAATCGCCCCCTTGTCACTCACTTCCACAAGCTGCGCAAGGCTATAGAGCTGAAACCCGCCGCTATCGGTGAGGATCGACCTCTCCCAGCCCATGAACCGGTGCAGCCCACCTACTGCCCCGATGACCTTTTCCCCGGGCCGAAGCATAAGGTGATAAGTATTGGCCAGAATCATTTGGGTGCCAGTGGCGCGTAGGTGCTCGGGCAGAATTCCCTTGACCGTGGCCTGGGTACCAACGGGCATAAAGGCCGGGGTTTCGACCAGTCCATGAGCGGTCTGGAGCTGCCCGCGTCGAGCTGCCGTGTGCCGATCGGTACATAACAGTTGGAACTTCACGGACTGGGCCACTCTCGAAAAAAGTTGCTCGTAGGAGTAGTGCGCGGCTTCAGGAGCCGCAAGGCTGGGCAAGTCAAGCTCCGCAATCCTACCGCGGCTAAGAACAAGATTTAGATTTCAGAATAAGAATCGGCAGCAAGGGGCCGCAAGAGCCCTCTTGCCGGCGGCCGGCGGGATAATAGTCTGGTTCCTAAAATCCTGCCCGATCTTCCGCTCAGGGAAAAAATTCCCGTTGCCTCAGCTCAGAAATGAAACCCCTTGCCTCGGCTCAAGGAAGCTCCCCCTACTTTAGACTGGCGAAGTCTCCCCCTTTGTTCAGCTCAGGGCGGAATCCCCGTTATGATTTCGGCACCACCGCATGAGCCGCCAGCGTCGAGGCTTCACCACCTAGGTCCGTTTCAATGCGAATGGTCCGCAGAATTCGGCCCACGTCGCTCCCCGGGGTAAAACTCACGCGGACAATGTGCAGTTTTTTCGGCGTATCCGTGCCCGTCAGATCGAACGAAAACCCCTCACCATCTGCCTCGATCCTCAGGATCCGAAACGGCTGGTTTGCCCGGATGACAAGCTGCCGAGTAATCGTCTCCCCCGGTTTCACCGTTCCGAGAAACAATGACGAAGGATTCACCGCTACCGGAGCCTCGACCATGGCCTCCACCGGTACCACAACCTGTCGCCATTGGCGATCATTCGTCGTCAGCACGACATGATCATGCAGGGGCCCCGCCGGAGCCGAATCTCTCAAGGTGATCTTCAGCTCGTATTCGACGGCACCTCCGTGCCGCTTTATCTCCCGGAGTACAACCGCAAGATGTGGGTTTTCTGTGGAGGCCGAATAAACTTGCCAGCTCGGATTTCCGTTCCGGGCAATTCGCACCGTCCGTTCCGCAGTGGTACCTTTCGTTACCGTGCCGAACTCCGCACTCCCCGGTTCGAGCGAGATTTCGGAACGGACCGTTCCCCGGGTATGCAACTGGACTTGCGCCGGATAGGGTAGATCAAACTTCACCGTGATGGTGGCCGACTTAGTTCCGAGGAAAGCCCGGGTATTAAACGTGGCAACAATCGCTCCTTGTTCGTAGGTTTTTAGAAGCGGCTTTTCGATTCGGACCGATGTGCACGAGCAATTGGAATGGACCGAGGCAATGCGAACGTCCTCCAAGTAAATATTTCGGAGAACGAAACGGAATTCTGCTTTCGCCCCCCAAGCAACGGTTCCGAAGTCGTGCTCTGTGGTCTCGAACATCCGGCGAGCCCATTCCTGCGAAAACCCCCACTCCCCGGGGAAGCTAATCAACGCCAACAGTAGCGAGAAAACTGCTCCGGTGGCACGTCGGGTCATCGTAAAAACCTCCGAGATCCACCTCGGACTATCGATACGAGCCAAACGGCTCGGGCCTTGGCAGATCGATGCCGGGCTTGGAATCCAAATCGGGACTGGATTGTATTCTTTGATGTGGGCTTCACCCATTGCGGGATTTATCAATCATCAGCCGCTGGCGAAAGGTGGATTTCCTTTTCGCCAATATCTCGCGGCGACTGAAACGACCGATTTTGAAGCTCAAAAGGGTAAGGCAAAAAATCTTGTAATTTCTTTTACTCATGTTTTACTCAAATAACATACCTCACCGTTACTATAATTTGCATTTTAAAAAACATTTCTAACCGATGGTGTCCCGGAATCCGTCCGTCCGCGGCCGAACGCGGCAATGCATTCTTGACTGGGAACCGGCGATCCTTATTCGTAACGCGGGGTGCTGAGAGCGATGCGGCCCCTCGGCTACCGCCCCGGAGTGGTAACCCAATTAAAATAAATCCAGTATGGTCGTAAACATAGTAATGACCGATAGCGAAAAGCCTCCAGGTAAAGCGGATGAAGGGCTACGGCTTGTTGCTTTGTGTTTCGTTTAAGATTGGCGGTAACAGCAAAATCGACTGTAGCGAAGCGTACGAAAATGAAACCCAAAAACATGATGCGAGGTAAACGAGGGATTTTATGATCACCATATAGATGATAAATATAGCACATCTAGGCGCGGCTTAGTGTGAGTTCTCGAATTTCGGAGGACTTCCCCTAGGCATGGGTTCGAAAAATTTGGGAGTCGAATAAACATTAGGTAAAACGGATTAACTTAATTCGGAAGCTTCCCCTTGGGGGGTTTGGGGGTGGCTGCAGGAGACAAACGACGAGAAAGTCAGAGAAAGCCCCTAGAAACAAATTGGAGCCGATGACCGAAGATTGTGGTAATCGGTCATAATCGGGAGTCTCTGGCCGGGGAAGTAAAATACCGTCCGCAGGAACTGCTACCAAAGGATTGTGCAGCATTTTGCCGGTGGTAGTTGACAAAATCGCGCGGACACTGGAGCCGCCGAATGAGAGCAGCTCACAATTTACGCAATGCGAGGCAGGAATTCTAAACCTCGAAATCTCTGAGCCTTGAAAACTGTTGGACTCCGAGATTTTTCGAAAATGATCGATCACCTCTCAGGGCGTCATTTCAGCCGAATCCGTCGGGAAGCCCGACCCAAGAATCGCCCCTCGTAAGGTTTACCCGTGCAAGAGGGCCGAAAAGCTTGTCTAGTGAGTCGCAAGGCTTGATCACAGGTCGGTTCTTGCGAATTGAGTCGAAATATCAACCGTTCTGATAAGGTAGTTCGTCACCTTGATCTTTGTGTAAGATAACGTAACCGCGGCGTCAGCCCGACGAGAATAAAAAGCCCGACGATAAAAATAAAAAGAAGAGAAACTCAGCCGTTGGTTCGACGCATGAGTCCCCGGGCGGCCTTTGCGGGCAGAAGTACTTCGGCACGGTACGAGAACACAAAAAGGCACACCAACAACTTGGCAAACACGGGTAGACACAAAAACTTGGCGCGCACGAGTAATCTACACAAAAGAGGTGACTGGTTCGAACACTTTAAGAGTTGAGACCATTCGCCAACCCGGAAAGCATGCTTAGTGAACGTTTCATTTGCGGTGTGATTCTATTCGGCCCCTAGATGATTGGGGACTAACTTTCTCCAAATCTTTAAATCTCTTAATCTTGGGAAAGCTTCGTGGGTAAGCTCCGGCATCATTCCTCGACGATATCCGATGTAACTTCAAAGGGACGTGTGCAGCACGACTAGGAACCCCACCGTTGAGGCTTAAGTTAAGGCTTTAGATCGATTGCTCACAACTCCGTATTGATAGGCCGTATCGAATGTTTGAAGCACTGCAAGAGGCACTAGGAAATGCGATTAGGACACTGGCTGGCCGCGGCCGGCTCACCGAGGCCAACATGCGGCAGGGTCTGCAGATGGTCCAGCAGGCTCTATTGGAAGCCGACGTGAGTCTTCCGGTTGTAAAGGAGTTCGTTAGCCGCGTCGGTGAGGAGGCGTTAGGCGAGAAGGTCCTTAAATCTTTAAACCCCACGCAACAGCTTGTGGGGATCGTGTACCAGGAGCTGGTACGGCTCATGGGCCCGGTGGACCACACGCTGCATCTTCGCCCGGGCTGTGGTGTGTTGATGCTCTGCGGATTGCAGGGGTCTGGCAAAACCACGACGTGTGCCAAGCTGGGACGGCTGCTTGTGGAGCGGGGACGTAAGCCGCTGCTGGTAGCCGCAGACCTCCAGCGACCGGCCGCCATCGACCAATTGGAGCTCCTCGGCCAAAAGGTGGGAATTCCGGTTTTCGCAAAACGAGACACGCAGAACCCCATCATCGTTTGCCGCGAAGCCGTCGAGTATGCCCGCCGAAACGGCTACGATGCTGTCGTGCTCGATACCGCCGGTCGTCTGCACGTCGATGAGGAGCTCATGCGGCAGCTAAGCCAAATCGATGCGCAGATCGGTCCGGATGAAGTTCTTTTCGTTGTCGACGCCATGACCGGTCAAGATGCCGTCAACAGTGCCAAGGCCTTCAACGAGGCTTTGGAATTAGACGGCGTCATCTTGACCAAATTGGACGGCGACGCGCGCGGCGGGGCGGCGCTATCGGTCAAAGCAGTCACGGGGGTTCCCATAAAGTTCATCGGTACCGGCGAGGGAGTGGACGCTTTAGAGGAGTTTCACCCGGATCGAATGGCCAGCCGTATCCTCGGCATGGGGGATGTGCTCACGCTGGTCGAACAAGCGCGGCGCCGTCTGGACGAGGAAGAGATGCGAAAACAGCAGGAGGCGCTCCTCAAAGGGCGATTTACCCTCCAGAATTTCCGTGATCTTTTGAGTCAGACGCAGCGACTTGGATCGCTGACCAAGCTGATGGGATTAATTCCCGGTATGGGCTCGTTCGCTCAAATGATCGGTGACGCGGACGCAGACGAGCAAATGCGTCGTGTGCGCGGAATGATCGACTCGATGACCCCGGAGGAAAGGGCAAACCCTCGGATCATTGACCAGAGTCGACGCCGACGAATTGCAGTCGGAGCCGGCGTGGAACCGCACCAGGTTAGCGAACTAATTAAGCAATTCGAAGGAATTGCCGATCTCATGCGGCGGATGAGTGAAATGGGATTCCGCGGCCGGCTTCAGGCTTTTCAACAGCTCAGCCAAATGTTTGCGCGAAACCCCGATGCGGTCATCGTCAAACAAAAGAAAGGCACCGGCAAACGACTTACCCCGGAGGAACGGGCCCGACTTCGCAAACAACGCGAGCGCGAGGAGCGCCGTCGGCGGCGGGAAGAAAAAGGGAAAAAGCGCTAAGCTCCCAGCTGGCGAGAGTCAATATTCCATCAAATTCTCGCTTTTCTTCGTAGTTTCTTCCTAAACAAGCACTTTCTTCCTAAACAAGCACTGTTTAGGAGAAGTGTCCATACCCCCCGATACTGGATTTACGTTAGGTCTACATTCGCCCTACATTTTCCCCGTTTTTCTTCCACTCTTACCTCGTTTTCTATAAGGTGCTCTTTCCCACGTTTTTAGGGCAAAACCTGTTTCAACATTTTCGGATCTATTCTTAGTGACTCGAGGTTTGAAATTGCCCATCTGAGAGACCACGCCGCTTGAAAGGAAATTAACTTTATCGTTTCCATAACTAACGAAATGATCGTAGTGAAGCAATATTGTGCGTTTCAGCAACGGGGCCGCAGAGGGTCAGCATTTCCATTTCATACAATGTTTACTGAGGATTGTCTTGGTCGAAGGTGATTTGAATACTTCTGGGGCACGATCGGAAAAGTTTTCGCCGGGTTCGCCCGTCCTATACCCCTACATCCGATATGATGTTATGCATCCGATTTGATCTTACTGCATGCATTCAGGGACGGATTTACCCGAATTTGACATACCACGGGAGTTTTTGGCAGCTCCGGTGGGCTTGGCGAAACTAACGCGAGCTGTCAAGATTAGGTTTTTGCCCGAGAATTGGTCGAAAGTTATGGGATGATGAACCCAAACGGAGGTACTGACCTAGGCCCCGTCCCGACCGGCGTTTCGTCCGAATTGTAAATGGTTAAAGGTCACACTTTTATAGGGTGCGGGGAAAGGAACCGCAGGCGCACAGCTCCTGACCGTGGATTCGATAAAACCTTGATACATTACCTTTTGAACGATTTTTCCTTGCTAGGATTTGTTACCGCCAACATTTCGAAAAAGCCGTTGCAATTCGAAAAGGCATCTGCAATTAAAAGTGCTGGGTAGTACACAGGTTAGACGAACACTCGGGGGCCGGGCTTTATATACGGTACTCGGCGACAGTATCAAAAGATCACAGGTAAAAATGTTATGTTGTAAGTGAACTTTCGAGGAGTCGGTCGTGGCAGTTCGAATTCGAATGAAGAAATTGGGGCGAAGGCATCGGCCTTTCTACCGCATTTGTGCCATGGATGCTCACGCTCCGCGGGATGGTCGAGAAATTGAAGTTCTCGGCACTTATGACCCAATGGTCCGGGATCCAGATGCGAGAGTCGTCCTGAAACTCGATCGGATCACCTATTGGTTGAGCGTCGGGGCTCAACCTACGGAAAAAGTACAAATACTGCTCAAAAAATACGGGCCCAATGGAACAAGGCTCGAGCAGCAGAAAGCAGCTTTAGAACGTTTGGCTCAGCAACGGGCTCGGCGGGCCAGCTTGGCGAAAGCAGCCGCAAGAGCTGCCCCCGCTTCAGAGGCGGACAATCAGTCGACAGAGGAGAAACCGACTTACTGATAGAAACCCGCACGGCGGTACCGCCCTGAAGTGGTCTCCGATTTATGTAGCATCCAACTCGGGTCTGCTTGTTCGGGAATTACGCCGCGGAGTTAGCCCGAACAATCGTAGCTGGGCTCGTTGCTGCCGATCGCATCCCGGGTTCATTGCGGCGAGAATCCGGATGGCTTCTGGCCACGTGCGATTCGAGAAAGCGGTCGCCGAAAGAAAGTGGAGGATCATTTCCGGGAATATTACGGTAGAATTACCAGCAATCCGGTAGTCGAGGTTGCGTGAGAGGCTGCAGATTCAAAACGGCAGGCAAATCCTCAGAGGAACAATTTTGTGACTCAGGCCACGATGCAATCCTAGACCGAACGCGGGTAGAGTCCTCGGCATGCGGTTCGATGTGCTCACCCTTTTTCCCGAGATGTTTCGGGGTTATCTGGACGAAAGCGTTCTGAAACTGGCCATCGCCGCGGGTCTCGTGGAAGTTCATCTGCACAATATCCGCGATTGGGCCACGGATAAGCATCGAACGGTGGACGACAAGCCGTACGGCGGCGGTCCGGGGATGATCCTTCGCGTTGACCGGGTGGTTCCATGCGTGGAAGCCGTGCAGCAAATGGGCCCGCCGGGGCACCTGATAATGCTGACACCTCAAGGGCGGCGATTAACCCAAGAAATTGTTGAAGAGTTGGCTCGTTATCCCCGCTTAATTCTGCTTTGCGGCAGATACGAAGGATTCGATGAACGAATTCGACTGATGCTTCAGCCGGATGAAATCTCCATTGGCGATTACGTACTCAACGGCGGGGAAGTGGCGGCAATGGTCATCATCGACGCCGTGATCCGATTGGTGCCGGGAGTTTTGGGTGACCCCGAGTCGTCGCAGGAGGACTCCTTCACCGGGCCGGGAAGATTGTTAGAGTATGCCCAGTACACGCGGCCGCGGGAATTCCGCGGCTATCGGGTCCCCGAAGTGCTGTTGAGCGGGAATCATCAAGAGGTTGCCAGGTGGCGTTGGGCCAATCGGTTGGAGCGCACACGGCAACGGCGTCAGGATTTATTAACGCAACTTCAAACGGAGCGCGACCTGGGTTGTGGTGAGCGGAATTCGACGATCGATACTGACCTACCCGGTTCCGCCGATTCCGTAAAGTACAAGCCTTCCGAGGGAGACAAAAATTCTTAGTCCGCAACAGCCGACTTCAACAACAGGTCGCGTTGGCAATTCAGGAAGCTCGGTCGGCGGCAAGATTCTTCCGGCTTGGCTCAATCAGAGGTGCGAAAGAATCGAATTGAGGTCTTACCATGAGTGAGCAGTTGATAAGAAAGGTAGAAGAAAGATTTTTGAAAGCAGAGCCCCCATGTTTTGAAATTGGCGACACAGTAGAGGTTCACTGCCGAATTGTCGAGGGGGATAAGGAACGGATCCAAGTCTTTAGCGGAATGGTGATTGCCCGAAGCGGCTCCGGAACTCGCGAGATGTTCACCGTTCGTCGCATTGTTCAGGGGGAAGGAGTCGAGCGAAAATTCCCGCTTCACTCGCCGATGATTGCCAAGATTGTGGTACGTCGGTCCGCGGTGGTGCGCCGAGCCAAACTTTACTTCCTGCGTGAGCGCGTTGGAAAGGGAGTACGTCTGCGTGAGCGAAGGCGCACCGAGGCTATCGCCCAGGAAGAAGCAAAGCCGAAAAAGACGCGAGGCCGGAAAAAGCGCCGTCAGGCCGAGGCCGCAGCCTCTACACAGAATAGCGAATAGACCGACACTCCCCGCGGATGCGAGCATCCCTCGGATATTCATCAAGTTGAATCCGCGGCTTCGCGGCTATTGAAAGTGATCCCGGTGGTTTCGCGATCATCCAAAAGAGTTCAAGTTTAGCGCGCATGTACCCGGTTTGACGGAGCGAGGTGGTCGGAGTGTTTCATCTTGGCCGTAGGAGCATTCGTTTCGCCCATCATCGGCCGCTTAGATTCCGGACCGACAGTTCCCGGTACCTTTGGCAACTTTTTCGTCAGGCGGGGTGCAGCGTGCCGGCGTTGATCGGATATCTTGCAACCCTGGACGAAAAGCCCGGTAGCGTTCTAGGTTTGTCCCGTGAATTCTTCAGCCGGTTGGGATAAATGGTTACGGCCGCTACGAAGACTCATGGCGAATTTATGGCCGGGCACGCTTGGGCTTAGAGGAGAGTTTCTGGCGGCCAACTACCTTCGTCAAAAAGGGCATCTGCTTCTGGCTCAGAGGTTTCGCACGGTGCATGGCGAAATCGACCTGATCAGTTTGGACGGAGATGTCGTCGTCTTTTCAGAAGTGAAAACTCGGTCCGATACGGACATCCTCCGGAGTTTGGAGCGGATCGATCCCGCCAAGCAAAAAAGGATGATCGGTTCAGCGCGCTGGTTTCTACGACGATCGCGGATGGAGGATCGCTCTTTCAGATTCGATGTGATCGTCGTGATCCAACCAAAGCAGGGAGATCCGCAAATTGTGCACTTCCCGTATGCCTTCTCCGAGTAGAAAGAACTGTCTGGGGTATAATTTTTGTTGCTGCGGTTTCCTTAGCTCTTTTTAGGGGGAAGCGGCCTGGGTCGTCTAACCATCCGCCCAGGCGTGAATCATCCCAAACCGAATTGGGTTGTGCAGTAGCGACTACCGTCCTGAAATCCGCAAAACGGAGGTGAAAAGGCAGGCTGCGAACACCACGCAAACTAACGCGGGTTTGCGGCCATTCGCGTATCTGAGCCCGTGGTCGACCCTCCGTCTAAGGGAAGCCACTGAAGAAGCCAAATCGCGCGGCCGGAAGCAGGTACCCGATCACCCTCTGGGCCGACCAAAGCATTGACCACGGCGGAAAAAGGTACCGATTGCACGGCCGGTTGAGCCAGGATTGGGCCCGCTTGATCTCGGAGCACGATCCCCGCGGAAGTCCCGCTACAGCGCCCGGTGATCCGAACACCAAATCGATCCCACGAGAATCCGACGGCCAACTGAGTAAAAGACACCACTTGCTCGGGCGAAAGCCTCAGCGGTACTGCCGGCATCGCCATTTGGCGGCTCAACTCGTAGATCAATGAGGCACTGCATCTCCCGGGACCGACTTCCAGGTAGCCCCGCGCTTCAGTAACCTGCCCCGCTTCAAATCGGGCCATCTCCAGGTGAACGATGGCATGCCCCTCCAGACGGTGGCCGAGAAATTGGGAGGAAATCCCGGAAAGAGGAACCTCGGTCCATCTACCGGCCAGTTGCCCAGTGGGTCCGTCAGCACCGGTGTGCACCCAAATGAAGCCTTGAAAGGTGCTAGCCGCGCCCAGTTCGGCAAATGCCGGGACTGCTTTCGCCAGGACTCTGCACGGCAACTGGGCACTGCCGGTGTGGATCCCGTAGGCAAGCGAACTACCTTCTTCCTCCTCATGACGCACCAATCGAATGTGGACCGGTTGACTACCCTCCGATTGAGCCAATTGGAAATGAAAGTCAGCCTGGGTCACCGGCCCCAGCTTTTGGATCGTTCCTTTCACCTTTGGAACGGCAAACTCGTAGGGGGAAGCAATCGTGGCCTTGCCAACGGTCACATCGATCCGCCGCACACCGCCATGCGATACCCCGCGAAGCCCGCGAGAAGCTAGCTCTCGCCAATTGGGCAAGTGCGCTAAATCGATTTTCGCGTCGACAAGGTGGACGGAAACGGATTTCTCGCCTTGCAACCTGCCGCCAGTTCGAGAAGACAGTGGGGCTATTTGCTTTGGATCGTCAAATCGGATTTGAACGTGCGAGGATTGGAGGAGAATGGCCCCTCGATCCGGATCTTGGAGGTTTACTTCCCGAAAACAAATCACTCCCGGGCGAGGAAACTCCAAGCCACCGATTTGGAATCGGACTGCAAGCCGATCGCCCAACCATTCTGCCCACTGGTCGCGGTAATACAAAGTGCGAGCCCACCATCCGGTAACGAGAATCGTAACAGCAGGAAAAACGCCGAGTAGCCAAAATGCGGCCGCCCAAAGAACGCGTTTCAACCCGAATCTTCGGAAGAACATCCCTGTTCGCTATCCTGCGGGGACGGTGATCGACTTACTTCACGATTTGACATTCCGACGATTGAGGCCCCCTTGGCCCCGCAAGTTTTTGCCGAGGAGGAACTTTTTTATCCCGAGCTGGAGTTCCGAGTGGCTGGCCAAATACAAAAGATTACATCCAACCAATTGATGGGTCATCAGAATCGTTTTTATGTCTCTTATTCTTCCTAGCTTTTCTATCCTTCCCAAATCTTCCATTCCTGCTTCCAGAATCTTTTCACGAATTGTGTATTTTTACGTTACATATAGTTCCAGATACTTCTCGTTTCCGCTTCCCCAATCGTTTACTTCTGCTTCCCGAATCGTGAATTGCCACCTCCCAAATCGTCCGTCGTCGTCACCTACTTTTCCCGCAGCGGGGATGATCCTCGGCATAGGTCGATGGAACTGCCCCTGAAGAAATGAAAAGAATTGGAGGATCCACTCGAAGCCCAAATCATGGAAAAGATGTTCGGAGATTTTTCAACCAGCGATATTGAGGCTGTCAAGGTCTCGGAAACGAACGTCTGTGAAAACGGGTGGTGTGCGAGGATCCTCCCAGGCCCCTCCCGCTTCTAATTTGATTTGCTAACGATTCCCAAATGTTCCCGAGCTAGTTTACAAAAATTCTCAAGGTTAGATTTAATTTCCGTGATCGTGTCTCCCCCAAATTTTTCCAAAATTGCCCGGGCAATCTCAAAAGCTACCACATTCTCGGCAATGACACTGCATGCGGCAATTGCACAAACATCGCTGCGTTCATAGGAGGCCGGTTGCGACTCTTTGGTGTGGAGATTAACCGATGGAAGCGGCTGGGCCAAGGTGGAAATAGGCTTCATCGCCGCGCGGATGACCAAGGTCTGTCCATTGGTCATTCCCCCTTCCAACCCTCCGGCACGATTGCTCGGGCGAACAAAGCCGAGAGACCGGCCGGCGGCATCCTCGGGCCGATAGGTAATCGGATCATGCGCCGCCGAGCCCCGTCGCATAGCCAATTGAAATCCGTCGCCGATCTCTACCCCCTTAATGGCTTGGATAGCCATCACGGCTTGGGCCAAACGGCCGTCGAGCCGCAAGTCCCATTGGGTGTGGGAACCGAGACCGAACGGGACGTTTTCTACACGAACTTCCACAACGCCGCCGAGCGTGTCCCCTTCCTTACGGCACCAATCGATTAGGGCGATGATTTCAGCTTCGCGGAGAGGATCGACAAGGTAAAGTTGGCTGGCGTCCCGGCGGCTTCTCAGTTCTTCCAATGAACTCGAGACCGCCTCGGTCATGATTGGGCCAACACCAACCACGTAACCGAGCACCCCGATCTCTAATTCCCGCAGCAACTGTTTCGCTAAAGCCCCAGCTGCCACCCGGCCAACTGTCTCCCGAGCACTGGCCCTTTCCAAAATGGGCCGGATACCCGAGAGAAATTTCACGGCCCCGCTCAGGTCGGCATGACCGGGTCGCGGAGAGGGAAGATCATCTAGTCGATCAAGTCGATAATCTTTGTTGGCAATCCAAATCGCGAGTGGACTTCCGATGGTGACGCCGCGATAAACGCCGGTAAGGATCTCCGCGGCATCCGATTCCAATCGCTGCCGACCCCCGCGGCCATAGCCGCCTTGCCGCCGCGAAAGTTCGCGGTTAATCGCCTCGATATCCACCCGAATTCCGGCAGGAAAACCTTCCACCAATGCCAGAATTCCTTTGCCGTGCGATTCTCCTGCGGTCCGATAATTGAGCATAATCTACCTTTTCGATTTGCGATTAACTTCTTATAGGGTGAGGATCCACAGACCCAAGTAGCGATCAATACGTCTTTAGAGGCTGTGTCGAGCTACTCAAGGTAAAACTATTGCTAAGATCAAGATTATTCACCGGCCGATCGGCAGGTATCGAAGGAACCTTATCTTCACAAACTTTGCCATTTTATCAACTTTTGAACGCAGTCCGAAGGCAGGATGCTCCCAAAAAAAGATCTAAAGAAATGTAGCAATGATCTCGGGCACGATCTCTTGCGGCGAAACTGAATCGCAATATTGCGGGGTATCCCGGGGACTGAGCGGGGAGTCGATTCTCTGACGTCAGGTTTCCACTATGCTGTGCCTCGGTCACACTTTCCCTTCTGCCGGATCGGTCCGTCGGTCAGGACGCAAACCCGCGGAGCGTAGCTCCAGGGCGGAACTCCCTCGGAGTAAGTGGTTTAAGAAACCGGTACACCGGTCTTCACGCAGTGAAATCAAAGCTGCAATGCGGTCTTTAAACGCAGCTGCTTTTCTTTTCGCGTCGATCCCTTTTTATTCAAAGAGGTGGGAGCTCGACGCTAAAATTAGGACAAGACGCCTGATAATCGGCCGAAATAGGACTTCATTATGGCGTTGATTAACTTGCGAGTTTTAGATGGTCCCGATCGCGGCGCGGTTTTCGAGAACCTTCCCACGCCGGTAACCGTAGGTCGCGAAGAAGGTAATCATGTCCAACTTCGAGATGAACGGGTGAGCCGGTATCACTTGAAAATCCAAGAAGATCAAGGCCGGCTTGTCTTGACGGATCTCCAAAGTACAAACGGCACACGGGTCAATGGGGAGGAAGTGCAAATATGCCGATTGCGGCCGGGGGATTTAATTCTCATCGGCCGCTCCGTCCTCCTTTTCGGATCTCGTCAAGAAATTCTCGAACGCTTGGCGGAACTGCGTTCGGCCGATCTTTCGGGAGCGGTGCCCTTGGGCGATTTGAGGGAGGGACATTTAAGCACGTCGTTTGCTTTAGAGCGGGAATTTCAGGATGGCACCAGCCCCGATTTGTACGGCCCCCTCCATGTGCTTTTGCCGCCGGAGCTTCCTTCCGGTTTAGGCCCGGGACAAGCCGCCCAGCTTGTCGAACTTTTGCAATACATCCATTTGCGCCTGCGAACAATCGTTCGTTCTTGTAAGATTCAGGCCTTTTCCGAGCAGGTGATCATGGATCACCGGACCTGGCAGAATCTTCTGGACCTATACGATCGCATTGCCGGATACCTCGAAAAGGGGGGAGAACCCAGCGGCGCAGATCCGGATGATTCGGCGGATTGATCAGGAGCTCAAATGGGGTTCTCAAGGCTACAAAATACTTCTCGAGGCCTCAGATCGAAGCCTCCAATTGCCCGGGGGGTGACTTGCGGCCGATCCCAAAAGCAAGAAGTAGCGAGAAGTACCTCACTCCGAAAGCTTAACCCATTCGAGGCTTAGATCCAGGGCCGTTGCCGAATGGGTGAGCGCCCCCACGCTAATTCGTTCTACACCTGCCAGAGCCACTTCTCGAACAATTTCCAGGGTAATCCCCCCAGAGGCCTCCAGTTGAACGGCCGGATTGAGTCGATTGCGTAGCTGGGCAGCATGGGCCAGTTCATCGGGGGTCATATTATCGAGCAAAATAATGTCGGGACCGGCAGCAAGCACGGACTCCAAATCCTCCAGACTCTCCACCTCAACCTCGATCAAAAGCCGTGTTTTTCCTTTCGGAGAAGCATCCTCCCCAAAGGCGGCGTGTTGGCACAGATAATCGCGTGCCAAGGTCACAGCTTTGGCAGCTAATTGCCCATGGGTAGCCTGGGGATAAAGTCCGCCGAGGATTGCCAAGTGATTGTCTTTGATCAGGATCCCCCCAAATAGCCCGAGGCGATGATTCCAGCCGCCCCCGCACCGAACCGCGTACTTCTCCAGCCGGCGAAAACCCGGCGTAGTCTTTCGCGTGTCGAATATTCGGCTCCGGGTGCCGGCAACAGCCTCAACATATCGGCGGGTCAAGGTTGCAATTCCCGAAAGCCGCCCAACGATGTTCAGGACCACCCGCTCTGCGGAAAGGATCCCCCGAGCCGGTCCGCGAATATACCCCACTACGTCTCCGGCAGCGACCGTCTGACCATCTCGGCGGATCGGTTGCCATCTCAATCGGCTATCGACTTGCGAGAGTATCTCCGGAATGGCCGGAAGACCCGCAAGTACGCCGTTTGCCTTGGCAATCATGACGGCACTACCGACGGCATTCTCGGCGACTAGCGCCTTTGCGGTGACGTCCTCGGATGGGCCCAAATCCTCCCAAATCGCAAGGCGCACCAAGTCACTGAGATCTTTTTCGATTTGATGATCCCAGACTATTTGCTCGAACTCTACCGCCGGTTGACACGGATCAAAAAATTCCATGGACACCTCGGCGTCGAAGGGAATTTGCCGTTTCCGGCCGATATGCTCGCACCGCCTCCTCCAACTTCCACTTCACAAAAATCATCAGATGAACGATCTCTTTGCAGGACTTACAGAGGGAATCTTTGGAAGAATCGAGAAAATTCACTTTTTCTCGGAAATTTTGCCCTTTTGCACCTCGAGCACCTCGGCCGATCGCTCCCCGCGATGGTATGGTGCCTGAGTGGCCCATGAACTCCTTAAAGGCCCATGAATTCTCTCGAAGGGAAATGCATGCGCGTCAAGTGCGCCCATCCGCAAAAAGGTCGAAATATCGCACAAATCGGTCCGAAGGGTATTTGCGCGTACGTCAACTTATTAAGCAAAAGACGGAATCCTCTCTTTGCGAGCTCTCTTTGCCAGGGGTGGTGGTGAAAACTTACCGAATTATGCCGACATCCTTCCGCGATCCTCTTTGCCCTTCAACCGAATCGTGGCGGACAACGGGCTTCCCGGGAAGCTTTTCCCGGAATGGATCTGCAAATTCATCTTGTTTCATCTGGTAACAAGACATTTTATGGAATGATTAGCTGGCTGAGATCGGAGTCCGGGCTGCCCGTTCGAAACGAGTGAGGGCCCCGATTTGGCTTCAAAAATGGAACACAACATGAGGCTTTCCTAACCTGGAGAGGCATCTTAAATTTTCGTCCACACCCGACGGAAGCTCCGCCGGCATGTGCACGATTTAGTCGGCTCGACCGTCTAATGTTTAAAGCACAGGGGTGATCCCGCTTTTTTCGCTCGCATTTTTCGAAGCAAATTCTGTAAGTTTACTGAGGAATTTTACCCTGCAATTCATAGATTCAGGTGCTCATTGTACAGAGCAATTCCTTTTTTCAAAGCTAAATAGTTTGTTTACTTTGTTTATGAATAAGCAACCCTCGCAATTACACGCGGAGAGCGGGACACTATGGGCTACACGTCTTGCGAAACAAACTCATGCAATTCGGCAGTGTTTACCCTACGAGATACGAGAACGGTTCAGCCGCAACATACGAGAGCCTTTTAGCCGCAACATACCAGGTTCGAAAGACTTAAGCAAAACTCAGATACAGCGGAAATTAAACTCAGACAAAGCCGACGAGTTTTCCAGGAGAACATAGTGCCATTGGGAGAGTCAAAAAACCCTGTAACTCAGGGGCAAAAGCCAGAGCAAAATCTACCGGAATTACCCGCGGATGAGGCGGGGCAAGCGCGTGGGTCTACCGACGCGTCGACCGTCGGATGGTTCTTCCTACGCCCGTCCCATCAGCTCGTCGTGGCCCTCGGTATTCTGATTGCATTGGCATTCATGGTGCCGTGGCTCTACCAGATTAGCCGGGATCGGTGGATACCGGTTGAGCCCCGCCCCCATTTGGCCGCCAAATTCCTCATCGATATCAACACGGCCAACTGGGCGGAACTCGCCCAACTGCCCGGGATAGGGGAGGTTGTCGCGCGGCGAATTGTTGCCCATCGGGAGAAACATGGTCCGTTTCGGTCTCACGAGGAGCTTTTGAAGGTTTCGGGGATCGGGCCGAAGACTTTCGAGCGTATCCGTCGGTATTTAGCGCCCATTAAAATTCCTCCGTAGATTCGCTTCCATTCCATGGATTTGCTCGCCCCAAGAATCGGTTACTTATGTAGCAAACAGGTCAAAATGAGTTGTTTTGGAGTGTGCCACTTTTGATTTACATGATTTGTTTGTTTTAGCTTTGCCAACCGACGGCGCTTTGCCCCCGGAACCCGTTCTTCTACAAGTCAACTGGAGATTGCCTGCTTTTTGACACTTCTTGACGGTGTCTCTTGAAATGCAGGTTAAGTGACGGTTCTGACCTCCGAGAAAATGTGACCTTAAACAAATCTGACCTTAAACAAATAAGGACGTGGGCAAAACCGAGCACTGAAGGGCTTTATGATGACATTAAAAAGCATTTTAGTTTGGTTTAATCAAAGTGTGATATTGAAGAGATACTTTGTTTACAAAACATCATCCAGTTTATGCGTAATGATTGTCGGATTTGTGGTCTTAGCTGGGACGACTGGTTCACTCTCGGCTGAGCCGGTCTCGGAGCTTTTGTGGCCGAAGGGCGCTCCCGGCGCCTTGGGAGAAAGACCGGAGGACAAACCGCAACTCATAATCTATCTGCCCGATCCGGCGAAAAGTGTCGGCACAGGGGTGTGCATTTGTCCGGGGGGTGCTTATCGGGTGCTGGCCATGGACCACGAAGGCCATCAGATTGCCCGATGGTTCAACTCGTTAGGAGTGGCAGCGTTTATCGTCGATTATCGGCATCGCGGGAAAGGCTACGGTCACCCAGCACCCATGCTCGATGCCCAGAGGGCCATTCGGCTGGTTCGCAGCCGAGCTGAGCAGTACCGGATTCACCCTAATCGAATCGGAGTCATGGGGTTTTCTGCCGGTGGGCATTTGGCTTCTACGGTGGCTACCCATTTCGATCTTGGCAATTCGAATGCTGAGGACCCGGTGGATCGGGTGAGTTGCCGACCGGACTTCGCCATTTTGTGTTATCCGGTGATTGTCTTCGGGCGGTTTCAAGAGCGTCACCGATCCCAGGAGAATCTTTTGGGCGAAAACCCTGACCCGGCGTTAGTCGAGAGTCTGTCGAACGAAAAGCAAGTGCGTCCTGATAGCCCCCCCACCTTCCTTTTCCATACGGACGAAGACGCGGGCGTGCGTCCTGAGCACAGCATCGAGTTTTATTTGGCATTGCGTCGTGCCGGGGTACCGGCGGAACTACACATCTTTCGCGTGGGGCGGCATGGGCTGGGTTTGGCAAGCCAGGTTCCCGGTACATCCCTTTGGCCAAAATGTTGCGAGGCGTGGATGCAGAACCTTGGCCTTTTGACCCCCATTTCCGCCACACAGCCACTGGGGAGCAACTAGGGACATAGAACCGTCGTCGCAGCGCTGGATGACCGGTATACCTGGATGCGACGGTGATTTATTGTGATGGCGAAAGAAGAAGGAAAAAGATAATCCTCTGCGTCCATGCGAGCTTAAACAGAAGCGGGTTGCGGCACCCGAATATTTCTTCCCTATTCCTCCCTTGCAGATTTAGCTTGTTTGCTCTCTTGGCGAGGTGAGCATTCGTGCGACCGCCGAAAATCATTTTGTAGGTTCCCTCGGGTCTTATTACGTTCTTCCGGTTGGGTTTTCGGCATTTGTTCCGCTTTAAGCGGGCCGCGCGATAACGTCGGAAGACCTAAAGCAACTCGAGTTGAACCCAAGGCCCAGCGGCCAATGAAGCCCCTGCCGCCAACTTACCGGACTTACGCAACTCTGGAAATTGGCATCGAATAAGTGGAACGGCAGCAACCCTGTCCCCTGGCTGAAATAAACCTAGGGACGGTATCCCAGCAACTTCTGTAAAGCGGAGCAGCCGGCATCGGAGCGGCGAATCATCTTCACTTTTTCAAAGAGTCGGCATAACTTACCCTTGATAAAATTGCTAAAGGTATTCTCGCGTACACACGCCGGTCGAAATTACGGCGCAAGATGATTTCTCTCGCTAGCCCGGATCCCACCACTTGAGCAAGAAAGCGGAGGATGATGGGTGAATTGATTCATGAGCTTTACCGGCCCGCTTTGGGCCTCCTCACCGACTTTTATGAGCTGACCATGGCCTATGGCTATTGGAAGGCGGGTATCGCGCAGCGACGTGCCGCTTTTCATTTGATCTTTCGCAATAACCCTTTTCGCGGAGGTTTTACGATCGCCTGCGGCTTGGCCACTGCGGTGGAGTTGATCGAGCGGTTCCGTTTTGAGCCCGCGGACCTGGAGTGGTTAGGAGATCTGAAGGGACGTGACGGTCGGCCGCTTTTTGCTCGGGAATTCCTTGATTATCTGGGGGGGCTTCGCTTTTCCGCAGATTGCGACGCGGTTCTGGAAGGAACGGTGGTTTTTCCCCACGAGCCCTTGCTCCGGATGGTCGGACCGCTGGTGGAATGTCAATTGCTGGAATCTGCGTTGCTCAATGTGATCAACTTCCAAACTTTGGTAGCCACCAAAGCGGCAAGGATTGTGTTGGCCGCCCGCGGAGCTCCCGTGTTGGAGTTCGGTTTGCGGCGGGCTCAGGGGATTGACGGTGCGATTTCGGCGGCTCGCGCAGCCTACGTAGGGGGGTGTGTCGGTACCTCGAACACCTTGGCGGGAAAGCTCTTGGGTATACCCGTGCGGGGTACGCATGCTCATAGCTGGGTCATGTGCTTTGAAAGCGAACTGGAGGCTTTTCGGGCTTACGCTCAGGCCATGCCCAGTAACTGTATCCTTTTGGTCGATACTTATCAGACACTTGAGGGGATCCGCAATGCGGTGAAGATCGCCGAGGAACTCGCTCAGGAAGGCTATGAGCTGGTCGGAGTCCGGTTGGATTCAGGCGACCTGGCGTACCTAAGCCAGGAGGCGCGCCGAATCCTCGATGAGGCGGGCCTGAAAAAGGCTATCGTCGTGGCATCCAACGAACTGGACGAGCAAATCATCGCCTCTTTGCACGAGCAGGGGGCGAAAATCGACGTTTGGGGAGTCGGCACCAAATTGGTAACCGCCTTCGATGAACCGGCGCTCGGCGGGGTTTACAAACTAACGGCCTTGGAAGGGCCGGATGGCACCTGGCAGGATAAGGTCAAGGTCTCGGAGCAGGCCGTGAAGTCGTCTACCCCGGGTATTCTTCAAGTTCGCCGGTTTTTCCGTGGCGAAGAAGCGATGGGGGATTGCATTTACGATCAGCGGTACCCGTTGGAGGACGGTTGCATTATTGTAGACCCGGCAGATCCGACCCGTCGAAAGACGCTTCCGGCCGGGTTGCCTTGGGCCGAACTTTTGGTGCCTATTTTCCGGCAGGGCAAATTAGTTGGCCCGTTGCCCAGTTTGGACGAAATTAGGCAGCGAACTCAAAAGCAACTATCGCAGTTTCATCCGGGCATTAAGCGGTTGGTGAATCCCCATCAATATCCCGCAGGTTTAGAACTGAATTTGCACGAACGCAAATTCCGAGCGATCTTGCAACAACGAGGTTACGTGTAATGACGCTCATTCGCGTGGCCGGTGCGGCCTTAAATCAAACTCCCCTAGATTGGGACGGCAATCTGACGAATATTCTCCGCGCAATCGAGATAGCGCGTCAAAGCGGTGCAAAGCTTCTCTGTCTGCCCGAGCTTTGCATCACCGGTTATGGCTGCGAAGATACGTTCCATTCGCCGAGTGTCCATCGGTTTGCCTGGGAGGTGCTTCGCTCGGTCTTGCCAGCCACCGAGGGGATGATTGTCGCTTTGGGACTTCCCGTCTGGCATAAAGGGGGCCTTTTCGATGCGGCTAGCCTTGTGGTAAATGGTCAGGTGGTCGGGTTTGTGGCCAAGCAGCATTTAGCCAGTGAAGGATTGCACTACGAACCGAGGTGGTTCAAAGCTTGGCCGGAAGGCAAAGTGGATGAGATTCGGCTCGATGGTCGCTGTTACCCCATCGGTGATTTAGTTTTCGACTGCGGCGGGATCAAGATTGGTTTTGAAATCTGTGAGGATGCATGGGTGGCTCAGCGTCCGGGGGCCAATCTAGCGCGTTTGGGGGTCGATTGCATCCTTAATCCGAGTGCCAGTCATTTCGCCTTCGGAAAGCTGGAAATCCGTAAGCGCTTTGTCGTGGAGGGCTCGCGAGCTTTTCACGTGAGCTATGTGTACTCGAATCTTCTCGGCAATGAAGCTGGGCGAATCATCTATGACGGCGGCGTGCTCATCGCTTCCGGCGGTCGACTGGTGGCCATGGGTCCCCGGTTTTCTTTTCAACCCGTGCTGGTGACCGCGGCGGTTGTCGATGTAGGGGTGAATCGAATGGATCGAGCGAGGGCCGGGAGTTTTCTGCCCCAATTGGGGGCCGGCTCGAGCCAGGAAGTGCGTCTGGAGTTCTCTTGGCCGGAAATTGATCCGGAACCCAATATCCTCCATATCCCCAAGTGGGAGACGGGGCCGAATGTCAAAGAAGAGGAGTTTTTCCGAGCGATTACCTTGGGCCTATTCGATTACTTGCGGAAGAGCCGCTCCCGGGGATTCGTTGTCAGCCTAAGCGGCGGGGCGGATTCCTCGGCGACAAGCTGCTTGGTGGCTTTGATGGTAGAAAGAGCCACCGCAGAGCTGGGGATGGACGGCTTTCGCAGGAGCCTGCCGTACATCGAAGGCCTCGCCTCCTGCACGGATTCTCGGGCATGTGTGAGGACTTTACTTTGGTGCATTTATCAGGCCAGTCGCCATAGCAGCGCGGAAACTCGACAGGCCGCGGAAACCGTGGCGGAGGCAATTGGGGCCCGATTTGCGAGCGTACAGATCGACGATGCGGTGGAGCATTATGTGCGGATCGCCGAAGGACTTTTGGGGAGAACGCTGAATTGGGAAACCGACGATTTGGCCCTTCAGAATATTCAAGCCCGGGTTCGCGCCCCGCTGGTGTGGCTGCTCGCCAATCTCGAAGGCAAGTTGCTTTTGGCTACCGGAAATCGCTCCGAGGCTGCGGTGGGCTATGCGACCATGGACGGCGACACTTGCGGGGGATTGAGCCCGCTTGGAGGAATCGATAAGGCGTTCCTGCTTGGCTGGTTGGTGTGGCTGGAGAAAGAGGGTCCTGAGGGACTGCATCCGATTCCCGCTCTGGCGGTCGTCAATCGCCTCCTGCCGACTGCCGAGCTGCGTCCCCAAGAAGCAGGGCAAACCGACGAGGCGGACCTCATGCCTTATGACGTGTTGGATGTGATTGAGCGGGCGGCCATCCGCGACCGAAAATCCCCGGTCGAAGTCTTTCGTGGTCTAAGGACCCACTTTCCCCATTGTTCGCCGGCTCAGCTGGCGACTTGGGTCGAGCGTTTCTTTATCCTGTGGTGCCGCAACCAATGGAAGCGCGAGCGTTACGCCCCGTCGTTCCATTTGGACGATGAAAATTTGGATCCCAAGACTTGGTGCCGATTTCCAATCCTTTCAGGCGGCATGAAACGTGAGCTTGATCAACTGCGGCAGGTCTTCGCCGAAACTAACGCCGAAAAAAGCCTCACGAACCCACGATGAAAAGTGGTCTTACGCAAGTCACTTGGTACTACGCAAGTCACTTGGCACCTCGCTAGCACAATCATTACTTCGTGATTTTGTGAGGAGGAAAATTCGCGGCAAGAAGCGGGCTCTTTTCCCCACTTCCCTCATTCTCCAGCTGGGAAAGACGCTCGCCTGCAAGATGCCCGGGGAATTCACGAGTTGATTGCTCCTGCAACAGGATCCATGTGAAGAGTAGTGGGCCTAGAGCCTCTGTTGCGGAGCCCCCAAATCTTCTAAAAGCAGTCCGTGCCGTACTTTTCGCGGTATCGTCCTTTCGGCTCTTATCCCCACTTCCTTTTCCATACACTTTTTGTCGGATCAAGCTTTGGGGTGCCATCATGCTTTTGAAAACCTTCATGGTTTCAGGTAGCGTCGTTTCTTTACCGAGCCTCATACAGGGGTGGAGTATCATGGTTTTGTCTGGTTCCGGGCTTGCGTTACCCCCCCTTACATGTCCACCTCGTTACGAAGGAAACCGCATCGCTTGGGGGAGTACGAAACATCGTGTGCCCACGCGAAGCCCGTATCCGGATTTCCGCCTCCGGCGAAAAACCGGGGCTTGAAATCGATCAAGCCAAGTTGGTTTTTGCGGATTCGTGGTGTATCATGCGCTTTTGATCCTCACAAAATCTCGGGACGCACCGAGCGGTGTGGAGCTGAGTGGCAGGCGGCCACGAAAATTCGCGAAACCCGGCCCAAAAGCCGGTACTTGGGATTTAGGACCTCACGGTGCAAATTATTCAGTACTCCGTTTTTTAGTTCTACGGTGCTCGGTTTAAGAGAAATCAGCAAGTTCGGCAGCCGTGTCGTCGGGATCAGCGCAGTAGCGTGCGGCAAGTCGTAAATCGAACGCTTCGGTATTCGGTGAGAATGTACACCGGCAGCCGCGGTTGGTGGTCGGCAAAAGGTGAGCAAACGGAGAAAAAACAAGCAAACGAAGATTCGAAACGCCGGGCGAAGTTTAAATTCAGGGAAAGGAGATCGATAATGACACGCCCAGAAAAAGCTGTGGAACTATTCTCGCAGGGCTATGCTTGCTCTCAAGCGGTCTTGGCAGCCTACGCACCGATGTTAAATCTCGACCCAACCCTGGCATCACGTTTGGCGGCGGGTTTCGGTGGTGGCTTCGGTCGTTTAGGGGAGGTTTGTGGGGCCGTTTCTAGTGCCGTAATGATCTTGGGACTGCGTTATGGACCAAGTAACGGGGCGGACACCGCCATGCGGGAAGAGGTCTATCGCAAAGTCCAAGAGTTCGCACGACAGTTTGTAGAAAAACATCAGTCCATCCAGTGCCGCGATCTCATTGAGTGTGATATTAGTACTCCAGAAGGCTTCGCCCGGGCACGACAAGAAAATCTCTTCCGCACCGTTTGCCCCAATTTTGTGCGATCCGCAGCCGAGATCCTCGAAAAGATGTTAAGTGCCGGCTCCTAACGAGCGGAATGCGGAGAAGTGTGTGGGCTGACTGGCGGAGTGATGGCTCGGCAAGCTCAAGCCGAGCCGCCCACAGTGGATGAACGTTGGTTTGCTTCGAAAGTTCCTTCAAGATCTTTCGGCCCGAGGACATGAAACTGCTTGTCCGTTACTGTTTGCAGGAACTGCTCGCTACGATTGTAGTTGCCTTGGTGATCAGTTGTTTGATCCTCGTTTTGGCCATGGGGATGCGGGAAGCATTACGACACGGGCTTTCCCCCGGTCTTATGCTTCGCACGATGCCGTATCTCCTGCCGCAGACTCTCGCCATCTGCATTCCGATCTGTCTGCTGCTGGCCATCACCCTGGTTTTCGGTCGGATGGCGGGTACCAATGAGCTGCTGGCCATCAAAGCCTTGGGGATTTCGCCCATGGTGCTCATTATCCCGGTCCTGACCGCCTCGGTTTGGGCCGGTTTGATCGTCGTTGGCCTGATCGAGTTCAACGCGGTCCGGGGAACCCGCCAAATCCCGCGATTGGTTCTCCAGTCCTTAGCCGAGGTGGCCTATACGAAACTGCGGGTGGATGGGGCATTTCAGAGCCCGCTTTTTTCGGTCGTCGTGAAACGCGTCAATGGCACCATTTTAGAGGATGTGGTTTTGACGATTCCTGCCCGGGAGGGACTTCCGGAGATTACCATCACTGCGGAGGAGGCGGAGCTGCTCACAGACCTGAAAAGAAACGAATTAATCGTCCGATGTCGCCGGGGGGAGGTTGAAGCGGGCTTCACGAAAAGGGCTCGCTTCGAGGATACACTCGAGCAAGCACTCCCGCTGGATGTTCCCCACCAACGGATCCGCCGCGAATGGCTTTCGCTGGCAGAGATCCCAGAAACCTTGTTGCGCCTCGAGCGGGAATGGGCCCATTTGCGGGAGCGTTGGGAGCGGGAGCGTAGCAGCGGTCGGCCGTCGGCCGCTCTTCAGGAGCAGCTCCTTGAAACAGAGCAGTTGTTGCGCCGGATTACCGTCGAGCCCTTCCGCCGTTGGGCGAATGCCTTTAGCTGCCTCAGCTTCGCGCTGGTGGGAGTGCCGGTGGCGATCTCCTGGGGCAAAGAAAACCCTTTGGCCAGTTTTTTTGCCTGCTTTGTGCCGATTTCGATACTCTATTATCCCCTGATGATGTTTAGCGAAAACGTTGCCGTCAGCGGTATTGTTCCGCCGATTGGTGTCTGGCTTGGAAACGTGCTTTTGATGGTGATCGGCGGTTACCTTTTGAGGGGCGTATTGAGCCGGTAGATCGCAATCCATTCGGTGGCGCGGAAGGGCGGCCAAGGAATCGTTCGGCAAATACTCTTCAAACTACTTTCGGCCTATTTCCCCGCAGCCCCTCCTTTTTTGTCTCCCTCCAGGTCTCGTGCGATTCTAAGGCGAATCTTTTGTGAGTCTCTTCTAGCGGAAGAAATGCGGAATGCTGGAGATCGAATCGGCGCGAAAGGTGGAGGGATAAATGGCGAGTTTCGCGTGGCGACAAAATTCATTAGCGTTATGATCATTTGAAAAATTAGAATTGCGAGGCTAGACCGGGGGGCTACCACCGGGTTGATCCATCTTCCCGATTAGCCTAAACTATTGGTTTTTCCCCACCGCGTGTTTTTGACCGAATACCTACAGGCTGAAGCCGCGCAAGAGTGAGACGTGCGCCGGGCGTAATGCCCAGTGGAGCTTCTGATCGTCAAATGCCAACCGAAATTTTCGCGGCCCTAAGTACTGCGGTTCTCCGAAGGTCTTACTTAAGGGCATTGTACACCAGCGCTACAAATGCAGTCGGGAATAAACAAAACCTTAAAGCTAAAGAGGTCATTCAGTAGGTGGCCTAGAAGATAGGTGGCCTAGAAGAAACAAGCTTTAAAAGAAAACTTAGAAGAAACAAGGATCAAAAGAACACAGAAACAGCCAAAAACCTGATGAAAGGAAAAAACGAAAGAAATGTAAGAAAAAGCATATGACAGCACAATTAGGTGTAAGGAAGGGGGGGTTTCTGTGCTACAAAGAAAGTTTCAGCCGGCGCAAACCAAACGGATGATACGCTGATTATACATGTCCGAATTATCGGAGAGACTCCGCCGAACGAGGGCGCAAACCAAACGGATTATATGCGGATGATCCACGGATAACTTTTGGCTCCGCGGGAATTGACCAAGGCGTCCGATTCTCGGTTGCAGCCGTGCTGGGTGTCGCCAGGTTTGCCGCCGAAGCCGTTGAACTTGCTATCGATGCCATCGCGGCACGTATTTAACTGTGGGATAAGTCGGTGCCGATATGCCAAAGCCGGCTTTTGGTAGACTTTCAAAGATTAGCAGCTTTAACTAGCGTTTCTGCTTTTTTATCCCTGCTACCAGACCGCTTCAAGGCTTACGAGCCATCGGTAGGGTGGATTGTAAAGGCCGATTAAGGTTCGTCGGGTTCGAGTAGCGCTGTGCTTCGAATGCGAAAGGCGCCTCGCGAAATGCCGTACGTACAACGTCGGAGTTAGCCCCGCTTGACCGTGCGTGAGGCAGTTTTGATCACCGTGTCTTGCTAAGGGGATGAGCCGTGTTAGCCGCTATCGAAAAAGCCGAAATCCTGATCGAGGCCTTGCACTGGATCCGGCAATTCCGTGGCAAAACCACGGTGATTAAACTCGGCGGCAGTGTCATGGATAATCGTACCGCACTCGATGGATTGCTACTGGACATTGTTTTCATGGAAACCGTGGGGATGCGGCCCGTGGTGGTGCACGGCGGGGGCGCGGCTATCTCCAAAGCCATGAGCGAGGCCGGGCTCGAAGTCCGCTTCGTTCAAGGTCGGCGATATACATGCCCTCGAACTTTAGAAATCGTTGAACGGATTCTCGCAGGAGAAGTCAACGACTATCTGGCCGAAAGAGTAGCGGCTTTGGGTGGAAAGCCCGCCCCGCTTAATTTTCGCACCACGCCGGTTTTATTCGGCGAGCGATTGACCCTCGCGGATAAGGAGGGTCAACCGATCGACTTGGGCTTCGTCGGTCAAGTAACGCGCGTAGATGTGGCGGTCATTCAGGCCCATACGGCTGCCGGGGCGATTCCCCTCATCCCATCGATGGCCCTAGGACCCGGCGGCGAAAAACTCAATGTCAACGCGGATACGGCGGCGACCGCTGTTGCCCAAGCCCTTCAGGCCGAAAAGTTGGTGTTTCTCAGCGATGTGAACGGCGTCCGGCGCCGAGCGGACGATCCCCAATCACTAATTCCGTCGCTCTCGGCGAAAGATGCCCTTGAGCTGATCCGTTCCGGTGCGATCGAGGGCGGAATGATTCCGAAGGTGCAAGCTTGTTTGAATATCTTGGCCCGTGGGGTGCGGAAAGTTCATATCATCGACGGGCGGATCCCTCATTCCATATTACTGGAAATCTACACCAGTCAGGGGGTCGGAACTGAAATCTTTGCCGACGAGACTCTCATGAGCACGGAACGGCCCCAGCCTGTGGAGGCGGTTGCGGCTCAAGGAGGCTAAGCCGCGGCGCAAAAAACTTTGAGGGGCCCGCCGTCTGGACACGATATCTAGCTTGCCATATTGGCACATGATTGGACGCCTCAACCGAGGCCAAACTGTCGTTTTAGGGATTGGCGTACTAGCGATATTTTGTGTTTTGTTCTCGATCCCCTTTCCATGATAGCGGGGAGAGTGTGGAGAGAAGTCCGACCGGTTACGTGTAGTTTAAGCCGCATGGCCAGTGATTCACGCGGAGATGCATCTTTCGTGGAGATTATGTTCAGTACGGCTCTAATTTGCGCGTGCTGCCCCATTTGCTTTGGGTGGATAACCGGTTGATGATGAATCAGGAAGAAGGGATCCGGCTGCCTCCGCAAGGACTGGCTTTTGCTTCACATTTTCCGAGGAGCTTTAAAGCCTTTACAAGAGTCGGCGTGAGACAGGCGAGTCTTTGACAAATCGTCCTCGGTCGCAATGAGGTTTGCATAAAGTGATCAAGGTGGCACAAAGAAGGAAAATTGGGTGCGAAAGCTAGCGCGGGGGTGGCTAAACCCACGAAGTGCAAACCATTCGCCGGCAAAGAAATGCAAGAAATTTTTAAATCGAAAGAGCAAGGGTTTGAATCGGTCGGAAATAGGCGTTTCTTGGAATTCCGTCACCTGACTATAGTTGGCACCCTAACTTTAATGGAGAAAAAACAGGTAGCCCATGTCGACCTCTTTGCTTTCGGAAGCGGCGGAGTTAAGCTCTCAACAAATCATTGAACTTTTCGACCGATACGTGATCGGCAATTACCGTCGGTTCCCGGTAGCCTTGGTTCGAGGCGAAGGCTCGTTTGTTTGGGATGCCGAAGGACGCCGATACCTAGATCTTTTTCCCGGCTGGGGTTGCAATTTGTTGGGGCACTGTCCCCCGGCGGTGGTCGAGGCAGTTCGGGAGCAGATGGGCAAGCTGATTCATGTCCCGAACACCTGGTACACCGAGCCGCAAGGACGTTGGGCTCAACTTCTGAGCGAGCGGAGTTTTGGCGGTAAAGCCTTTTTCTGCAATTCGGGAGCGGAGGCGGTCGAAGCGGCCATCAAACTGGTTCGATTGCACACGCCGAAAGGCCGATACAAGATCATCACCTTCGAAGGAAGTTTTCACGGTCGCACGATGGGTGCCCTCTCGGCTACGGCACAACCAAAGTATCACGAGGGGTTGGAACCGCTAGCAGCGGGTTTCGTTTATGCACCTTGGGGGGATCTGCAAGCGGTTGCGGATTTGATCGATGAACAGACCGCCGGGATTCTCATCGAGCCGGTTCAAGGAGAGGGTGGCATCCGCATTGCCCAGCCGGAATTCTTGAAGGGCCTCCGCCAGTTGGCCGATGAGCATCAGTTGTTACTGGTGTTTGACGAAGTGCAAACGGGCTGCGGGCGCACCGGTCGGTGGTTTGCCTATCAGCATTTCGATGTCGTCCCCGACATCATCACTTTGGCCAAAGGGGTCTGCGGGGGTTTGGCCGGGGGTGTCATGCTGACCAAACCGGAGATTGGCCCGAGCTTACGCCCGGGGATGCATGCCTCGACTTTTGGGGGGAACCCGATTGCAGCCCGGGCCGGAGTCGCCACGATTCAAACGATCGAACGGGAGGGATTGCTGCCGCACGTGCAGGAGCTGGAACAGCTTTTCCGTGAGCAACTCACCGACCTCCAGAGCCGCTGCCCGCTGGTCCGAGAGGTGCGCGTTCTGGGGGTGATGATCGGGGTAGAGCTTGCGATCGACGGAGCCCCTATCGTCCAAAAGTGCTTGGAACGAGGCCTCTTGGTCAATTGCACCCAGCAGACGGTGATCCGCCTTTTGCCTGCGCTCAACTTGACGAAAGAGCAAGCTCAAGAAGGCTGTGCCCTTCTAAGCGAGGTCATCATGAGCTTTTGTGGATAGGAGCTCGGCATAGCTTTACGGAAGTCTGCTCCCAGCAACTCTGCACCCAAAGAATGAATGAAATCGGCTTTCTGCTGGAGCGTCAAAACCAAAGCCTTCAGCAGGAGCGAAGACCTAGAAACTCCCAATTCCCAGAAATAGCAACTTGTGCTAAATTTGCGGATTTCCGGAGGTCAAAGCAAAGAAAAGTAGACGAAATTTTGCCTAATGCTAACTCCTTGTGAAACGATCGTCGGAGTGCCTCGGATGCATTCCAATTCGATAAAGCCTCGGATTCGCCATCTGTTGACGGTGGAGTCGTTGTCGCCAGACGAAATCCGGATGATTTTTCGCATCACGCGCGAGCTCAAAGCACGTCGCGCCCAGGGCATTGCTTGTCCGTTTTTGGCAGGTCGTGTGCTGGCTCTGCTTTTCGAAAAGCCGTCGCTCCGCACGCGGGTAAGCTTCGAAGCAGGCATCGCTCAATTGGGGGGGACATCGCTTTATCTCGGGGCGGAAACCGGCTTCGGTAAGCGGGAAAGTTCCGTCGATTTTGCTCGGGTCCTGGGACAATACGTCGATCTTGTGGTGATCAGAGCCTTTTCACACGAAACGGTGGTAACCTTCGCGCAGCACGCCGGCTGTAGTGTGATCAATGGGCTAACCGACCATGCGCATCCCTGCCAGGCCTTGGCCGATCTGTACACCATTGAAGAGCATTTCGGCACCTTGGAGGGCCAAACCATTGCCTGGGTAGGCGACGGGAATAACGTCGCACGCAGTCTCGCGATGGGCTGTGCCAAACTTGGCGTCCGATTGATCATGGCCACCCCCTCCGGCTATCGATTTTCTGAGCAGTATGTGTCCCAACTCCGCCAAGCCGGCATGACCGCCGGGCCGGAGGTCGTCGACGATCCGGTGGAGGCAGTTCGCCAGGCATCGGTCGTTTATACCGACGTTTGGACGAGCATGGGTCAGGAGGCGGAAACGGAGGAACGTCGCCGGGTCTTTGCGCCGTATCAGGTGAATAGTCGCCTCATGTCCTTCGCCCCCAAGCAGTCCGTGTTTATGCATTGCATGCCGGCTCATCGCGGTGAGGAAGTGACCGACGAAGTCATCGACGGACCGCAGAGCATTGTCGTGATTCAGGCAGCCAACCGAATGCACGTTCAGAAGGGAATCATGGTTTGGTTGCTGAATCTGGCCGATGCGCTGCTCTCCGGCAGCTAAATAACCCCAAGGCGCAGGGGCGAATGCATGCGTCCTCAACGCAAGATGATCTGCCGGCTCCCAAGGAACCGGAGAAAAGCCTGTCGAAATCCTTCGATATCTTCGCTCGTAATCGTCCGGTCGGCTAGCCCGATCCAATAACGGAAAGAATAGCTGGCTTTGCCTTCCGGAAGCCCGCGCCCGGTGAAAACGTAAAGGAACTCGCGGCGAAGGATTAGAGGATGCTGGAACTGATCCAACTCCGCTTCCAAGGCCGCGAAGCCTTCTGCGGGATTCCATAGCAGAGAAAAATCCTGCCGTGATCCGGGAAACTCCGGAGGCATAACGTATCGAGGTGCCGGCCAGATTATCCCCAGAAAATTATCCAGGCATAGCTCGAACCAAACGATTTGGCCTCCGCCAGGAGCGACCGCCTCAACGATCTCCCCTTCGAGCACGCCCATTTCCCCTAGCACTCGATCGCCTTGAAGGATCTGGAGGCACCGATCGGCAAGTTGCCAAGGGGCTTGCCCCTGGACCAATTTCCGAAAACGCAGCGGCTCACCTCCGAAAAGCTTTCCCAAATCTTGTAGTGCTCCTTTAACACTTAAGAAATGCTGCTGGATGTCCCGTCGTTCCGCCGTCGAGAAACTAATCCCTCCGAGCGAAGTCCGCTCATCACACGCCCCGCCGCTTGCAAGTCGATAGACTTTCCCGATTTCAAAGAGGCGAAATTCTTCCCGATTTGCCCGGTTCCGCTCCACAAGTCCGAGGAGGTTTGGTATCAGTGTCGTGCGTAACAAGCGACTATGCTGCGCGATGGGATTCCTGACGACCATGCAATTCTTAGGCTCGAAACCCAACTGGCCCAACAGTCGATCGTCCATCCAGGCGTAAGTTTGGACTTCGCAAAATCCATGACCGGCAGCCAAAAGCCGCCGAGCACGGTGCTCCAACCGCAGCTGGTCGTTACGCCGCAAAGGTCGCAGCGGAAAGGTCGGCATCTTTGCCGGAATATTGTCGTAGCCGTAAATCCGCAACACCTCCTCAACGATATCCGCGGGGATGGAGATATCTTTCGAACTACGAAACGGGGGGATACCCACTTGCAATCGCCCATCGGCAAATACTTCGGCGCGGAAGCCGAGTCGCTCGAGGATCGCCACAGCCTCCTCCAGCGGGATGCTGGTTCCCGCAAGCTTTTCGAGCGTTCCCGGTGCCAGCTCGAGGGGGCGATCTCGCTCCGCCAGATCACCCCCCACGGTAAATCGGCTGGTTACCTGGAAATCGCTCGTTGCCTCTTGGAGCAACTGCACCAATCGGGCCACACCGATTTTCACATTCACCGGCGGTTGACTTTTCTCGTAACGTTGAGCCGATTCCGTTCTCAAATCCAGACGTACCGAGGTGCGGCGAATTCGCGACGCTTTGAAATTCGCGCTTTCCAAAAGAATTCTTTTGGTTTCAGGCCGGACCTCCGTTTCCAAACCGCCCATTACTCCCGCCAATGCCACCGGTTTTTTCCCGTCCCAAATGAGAAGGTCTTCCGGTAAAAGCTCTCGGGTTTGTCCGTCGAGAGTAACGAATTGGCCATGCCTTCCCAAGGGCGCCACGCGAATTTCGCGGACCAAGTCGCCATCGAAGGCGTGCATCGGCTGGGCAATCTCCCCCATCACATAGTTGGTCAAATCGACCATGAGGTTGAAAGTTCGTTGTCCCAGCGCATGAAGCCGCCGTTGAATCACAAGCGGCGAAGGTTGACCCGCGCGAACCGTTATTGCAAGGCACCCGTAACAGGGGCAATTCTCCAGGTCTTCCACGACCAAATCCACCGGCGGGAGCGAATCGAATTGGCTCAAATCTGCAAGCGGCAACGGTCGCAAAGGACGGCGGAAAATCGCGGCTAATTCCCGGGCAAAAGCATAATGGCCCCAGAGGTCGGGCCGATGGGTGAGACTTTTATTGTCAATTTCCAGAAGGATATCTTCTTCCGGAATCAGTTCAGCCAAGGGCGTCCCGGTGGCCAAATGATCCGGAAGTTCCACGATCCCCTCATGCCAGCGACTCCAACCCAGCTCCTTCGCCGAACAAAGTATCCCTTCGCTGCGATGCCCAGCTAGCTCAACCACCTCCACCGGCTGCCCATCGGCCAAGTGCACCCCTGGCGGCGCGAAAGCCGACTTCAATCCGACCCGACAATTCGCGGCACCGCAAACGGTCACGAATCGGCGGTTCCCACAATCTACTTGTGTCTTTCGCAGGAGTGTGTCTCCGGTTTGAGCCACCGGCTCAACCTCAATGATTTCCCCCACCACAATTCCGTGCACCGCGCGTTTGATGCGGTGCCACGACTCGACCTCCGCCGTGCACATCGTCAGCCGATCGGCGATTCGATCGGGCTCTAGACCGTCCAAATCCACGAAATCGGAAAGCCAATCCAAAGATACTTTCACCGATGTTGCCTCCGCATCTGAGTGCTTGCTCGAGGGGCATCCGGCCCAGATACCCCTCGGGCACCGGGCGACCGCTAACCGCCTTGCTCAGAAAACCATGGGAAACTGTTCGCACAGCCTCAGAGAACCACGGGAAACTGTTCGCAGAACCGCAGGTCGCCCGAATTAAAGAGCCGAATGTCCGGAATGCCGAACTTCAGCATGGCCAGCCGCGTCAAGCCCATGCCGAACGCAAACCCTGTGAACTGTGTCGGATCCACTCTCCCGTATTCAAGCACCTTCGGGTGAACTAAGCCGCAGGGGATGAGTTCGATCCAGCCACTTTGCTTGCACACCGAGCAACCCACACCGTCACAGAAAGGGCACTGCTGATCCAATTCAAAGCCCGGCTCCACAAAGGGGAAAAACCCGGGTCGCAGCCGCACCTTGACCTCCCGGTGAAACACCTCGCCCAATAGCGCCTTCATCACCGCGATCAGGTTCGCCACGGAAATATCCCGATCCACCAGCAAACCTTCCAGTTGATAGAAGGTATTCTCGTGGCTGGCATCCATCGCCTCGTAGCGAAAACAGCGGCCGGGGAAAATGGCCCGTAACGGCGCCCCAAACTCCTCCAGCGCCCGCACCTGATTAGCCGACGTGTGGGTCCGGAGGATCATGCCGTTATCTAGCCAAAAGGTATCCTGCATATCCCGGGCCGGATGATCCGGCGGGATATTGAGCGCATCGAAGTTGTAGTACTCCGTTTCCACCTCATAACCGGTAAGCACCATGAAACCCATCCCCTGGAAAATGTCCTCCAGCTCCATTTGGACCAAGGAAATCGGATGCAAGCTTCCCACACGCCGTTCGATACCCGGCAACGTCACATCAAGCCGAGCCCGACTCGCTTCGGCGGCACGAGCTGCTTCCCTAGCCCGCGCCTCTGCCAGGGCTTGCTCGATGCTCTCCTCAGCCCACCGCTTCAAACTATTGAGCTGACTTCCCCAATGGCGGCGATCCTCCGGTGTAAGACGGCTAAAGCCCGTTTCTTTGGCCAAAAGAGTAATTTTTCCTTTTCGGCCCAGAAAACGCACGCGGATTTGCTCGACTTCATCTAGTCGCTTGGCGCTTCCCAAAGCCGCCTGAAGTTCGTTTCGAATTTCTTGCCAGGGTTCCACTTCGGAGTTCCCCTATCTTGCATGCGCACAACCTTCTTGCATAGAACGCTATATTTGTGACCTGGACGAGAAAAATGGTCAAGAGCCAAAGTCGCCGCCTCAGGGCCAGCATTCTCAAGAGAGCCTAAAGCGGTAACACAAAGCTCGGGATAGAGGCCGAGCCGCTTTCCCTAAAACACAGGCAGTTCTCCCAGTAAAAGTTGAGCGAATTTGCCCAAGGGGGCGCGGCGTCATAAATCGTTTAGGTCACCAAGGGCCCCTCGGGCAAGAAGCGATCGCTCGGGCTGCAAGGACCCCTGTCCTTACTTGACTCGACCGCCCCTGAGGCGAAAACATAAACTCGCCCCATGGCGGAAGATGTTCTTGGCCCGTGAGCAATCCCACGGATAAGTGGGCAAACCCACGGAAGAAATTGGCCGAACCGCCTGGAGGATGGCGGTGGCGCCGCTTCCGATTGCTCACCAGCCGGGGGATGGGATCTGGGGAAGCTTAAACCAGCGCAACGGTAGGCTTGATTTCGCATCCGGCAACACACTTCCGCCGGGGCGATTTAGAAGTAACCTCCGGAAAAGTGGCCGGGGGCAAGCCTACCGGTCCGGGTACCAGGAAGCCACGATACCGCAGTTTTCCACCACAAGGATGCGTCGATTCGCACCGATGTGGTGAATTCTTTCCACCGGCCCAGCGTGCCAGCGGATTTCAATCCAGTCGGCTTCGGCAGATTCGCCTACGCCGAAGTGGAGGCAGGTTCCAAAATGGCTCTGATAACCACGGCCGCTATGGACTTCGGCCCATTGAGTCAAATTGCCGGTTGCCACCCCCACCTGCGAGCCCACCGCGTCGCGATTGCCTGTGCGACCAAGAAGGACGATTTGAAGCCAATGCCCGGCCGGAGACGAGTCGTTCCGCAAGATGGTCGGTTCGCGACGGGAGTTGAGCACCACCAGGTCGACCCGGCCGTCGTGATCCAGATCATCGGCGGCAACACCCCGGCTGCTCCGCCGCGGCCACAAACCGTCGCCGGCCAATCCGGTAATATCGGCAAAGCGGCCTTGGCCCGTATTCTCCAGAAGTAGATTGGGCGCCTCGTACAGGCCGGTGGAATCGAATTGTTCGATATTATCTTGCAGGTGACCGCAGGCGACAAAGAGGTCGCGGTCTGTGTCGTTATCTGCATCGAGGAAGGCAACGCCCCAGGTGACATGGGCAAAGGTGCTTGCCCCGGCACCGGCCTGAATCGTCACGTCTTCCAGAGCCTCGCCCCTCAAGTTGCGATAAAGTACGGCCAGTTCCCGGGCGTAGGAGGTGCCGTAGAAATCCAGCCATCCGTCGAGGTCATAATCGCCGCAATCGATTCCCATGCTCCCTAAGGCACGGCCGTCGGCATTGAAAGCACCTCCGAGGCGTAGCCCCTCTTCGCTGAAGTGTCCGCGGCCATCGTTGATGAAGATGAAGTTACCCGCTACATCGTTGAGGACGAAAATATCGGTGTCGGCATCGCGGTCAAAATCGGCGCAAATCATCCCCATACCGGTTCCGGCATAAGCCGCGATGCCTGCCTCCGCGGTAATATCGGCGAAAGTACCGTCGCCATTATTGCGGAAAAGCAGATCACCCTCGGGCATGAAATCCATCGGTCCCGGATATACGGGAAATCCCCCGGCCGTACGCTGGGGATGCCGATTGAGATCTACCTGCACGTAATTGGCCACATAGAGATCAAGATCACCGTCGAGTTCGATATCCAGAAAAGCGGCTCCCGCTCCCACTCGATCACCTGCCGACAACTGCGTCTCGGCCGTTACATCGCTGAATGTTCCATCACCGTTATTGCGGTAGAAGACATTGGGGCCGAAGTTATTGACATACAGGTCGCCGAAACCGTCGTTATTGTAATCGCCCACGGCGACACCAAGGCCGAAGCCGAGATCGCCGACCGCTGCGCCGACCGTGACGTCGACAAATCGCCAGCCCCCCAAATTGCGGTACAAGGCATTGCGGGATAGCTCGGTGACGGACGGATGACCCGGCAACGGGGCACCGTTGAGAAAGTAGATATCGATCCAACCGTCGCCGTCATAATCGAACGTGGCAACTCCCGCCGTGACCGTCTCCACGATGTACTTTTGACCACTACTGCCATCGGTATGTCGCCAGGTGATGCCGCTCCGGGAGGTCACATCGCGGAAGTGAATCGGATAGCGCGACCCACGGAGCTGCGGAAAAAGGTAGATCCCCAACACTCCGGAAACTGCCACGGCCAGGCATGCTACGGCAATGGGCCTCCACCCCCAGAGGGCCATGTTGCTTTTCCCTCGAAAAACCGCGTGATTAAAAGCCCGAAAACGCGCGAAGAAACCCGTATACCCGAATCGCAGAAACCTTCTCAAGCCGACACCCGATTAAGGCTCGAGCATCACTCGAGCGGCGTCCCCCCCGAGAACTCCAACTGAACCAATCGCTGATGAAACGCGGCGTAGCGGGAATCGCCGGGATCCAACTCAGCGGCCCGGGCCGCTGCCTCGATGGCTTTCCGATGCTGACCTGCTGCCCAATAACTGCGGGCCAAAAGATGGTAACTCGCGGCCTCAGGGTGCGATCGAACTAACTTTTCGGCCAACTGGACTGCTTTCTCCGGCGATCGACCAAACTGCAAGTAAAGCTCGATTAAGCCCATGAGCCCCTCGGCCCGATCGGGAGCTAATTGGCAGACTTGTAAGTAATCGCTTTCCGACTCCTGGAAGCGGCCCAAATTCGCGCGGAGCGCTGCGCGATTCATCAGATGGGTGGGATTACCCGGCTCAAGTTGGCAGAGTTCTTCGATGACGGATCCGAGGGCTGAGAGGTCCTTTCGCAGGACAAATAAGTCGGCTAGTAGCAGGCGACATTCCACATGTTTTGAGTCCACCTCCGCGGCGCGACGCCAATCTCTTTCAGCTTGCTCCAGGTTGCCCTTGCCGAGGTAGATCCGCCCTGAATCCGTATAGGCTGACGCGAGACTGGTCTCCAAACTTTCGATATCGTCATACTGCCGCCGTTTTTCCTGGTGTCCCTCGTGGAAAGCAGTTTGCAGCACCTTGCATCGGGCGAAATAAGTTTCGGCTCGATTATGATCGCCCTTTTTCTGGGCGATCTTCGCGAGGCTATGCCAAGCTTGATAGTTGTTCGGCGATAGTTCGGTGACACGGGTGAAAAGTTCCTCTGCCCGGTCCAACTCGCCTAGAAGCCAATAAGCATGGCCCAGATAAAAATAGCCGGCTGCATGCTGAGGATATCGGGCGATTTGTTCTTCCAGCACGGTAACCGCTTCGCGTGGCTGCCCCAAATTGATCCAAGCTTCGCCGAGTACCACCCGAACATCCGATATCGCAACGCCAAGTTCTATCGACTTTTTGAGCCGCTCCATTGCCTCCCGATATGAGCCCCGCTTAAAAAGATCGAAACCGATCCAATAGTACGGTTCGGCCATCTCGGGAGCAATTCGAATGCATTCAAGCCAGCAAGCCACCGCTCGATCGCGACTGAGGAACTTGTTGAGGATCAGACCGCGAACGAACATGGCTTGGGGGTCGCCGGGATAATCCGCGAGCAATCGGTCGGCCAAAGCGACGGCCTCCCGGTGTAAAGGCCCCAAACCGGCAAGCTCCTCAGGAGAAATGGGAGAAATAGCCGACGGAATCGGTTCGGCGGATTCCTGCGCCAGTTCCGGGGTATTACCCACTTTAGCCCAAAATAACCGAAACATTCCCGCCGATAAAAGGAGAACCGCCCCAATCACGAGGATTGCCGGCCGAATGATCGGCCGCTTTGGCGTCGACACTCGGGGGGAACTACCCGCTGCACCGGAAGGCTCTCTAGGGCTTGCCGAAAGCAGATGCGCCGCAGAAGAATCTGCGTGCTCCCCTGTCGCCACACGATTATACGTTTCGGGCGGATACGCTTCTGGTGCCACCGACCGTTTCCCCAATGAATCGCGGCGCTAGAAGTTTGATTAGAACAGCTGGCCCAAGGCCTTAACTGCGAATCGGATTTCCGACCACCACACCAATCTTACTTTGGGATGACCGAGAATTAAACGGATATAACGGTTCCACCCTAACCTCTGAGGATTCATTCACGAAAGATTTCTAACGGCGAAAGATTTCCAAAGGTTTTTTAAAATACCCCCGTTCGACGCCACCGCGATTGGCTCTTCCCGTATCTCTCCATGACCTACTTTGGGCATCCGGTCTCAACACTTCTTTAATTCTTTAACCCGCTTATTTTCCGACCGATAAGATTTTAATGAGCCTTTACGTGCTTGTTACATTATGAAGGTCCGGGTGACGACATTACCGGAAAAAAGCCGTTAAAAGTCGTTTATTTTCCTTAAACAAGATTTTCCTGGAACGAACGAGCCGGTTTGGTCTCGGCCGCAAAATCGAAGAATAAACTCCCGGCCCTTCGATTTGTGCGTTTGGCCTGGAGGCACGGGAGCAATCCAGCTACCCCCGAACTCCCTTGCGGCGCAAGGACGATGCAGTTCCCCCCTTCGATCACGGCCCAGGATCGTTATATTACCCCACGGCGGAGTCCCCTGCAAGCACTTTCTCAAACAACTGGGCATTTCATTTGTTAAGGGTCCGTGCTGCCGGGACCACCGTAATAGAACTGAAAAAAGAGTAGTAGAAAAGATGTAGTATAAAAAGATCATACAAAATCGGCCTCTAAAGAAGGGGTGAATCGGACCCGAAAGCGGGGGTTTGGCCCAGCGGGACTAGGAATTAGCGGGACTAGGAATTTGACGAAATTTTTGGTGCGAGCGGGGCTATCCCTCGCATGAAACGCACTCAAAGTTTTTTCTTTGAATCGTTTCTTGGGTTCGGAATCAGGACCGAAAGATCTCCATTTCGGCAAATTTTTTCGCGACTTTACCGCCCACTAGGCCGGTTGTAATCCGCACGGCGGCGAAGCTTGGGGGGCTTTACCTCGAAAAAACAGAAAATTTGCAAGCAAAATAAGTTTAGAGAGTTGACTTTGCTCAGGAAAAACGCTATAAGGGCAAATGCTTGGGTGGTTATCCTGCTAGCGGTGTTTTTTCGGGGGCAATGTAAAGAGATTGCAGTTTCGAAGGGCCCCGCCGTCTAAAAGGCTGATGCCTCAATCGGCGTTCCCGGTAACTCGATGTGCGTGTTTTCGAGTTTAGGGGGCAAGTTCGAGTCCCGTAATGGATATGTTCAGCGAAGCTGTGTGCTGGTGTATTCTGTCCTCAAAACCCTTCACTTTGTACTTTGGGGGAAGTCGCCATGAAAGTTCGCTCTCGTAGACGCGTCGGGTTTACGTTGGTAGAGCTGTTGGTAGTCATCGCGATCATCGGCATTTTGATCGCACTTTTGCTCCCTGCGGTCCAGGCTGCTCGGGAGGCCGCACGGCGGAGCCAGTGTACGAATAACTTGAAGCAGGTCGGTTTGGCCATCCACAACCACCACGACATTCACAAGTTCTTGCCCACCGGGGGGCATGGCTGGGAGGACTTCCCGAGCTTCACGGGCGATGCCAGCAACAATTACATCGGCTCTCCAGAAGTAGCCCCACAACAGGGTGCCGGTTGGATGTACCAAATCCTCCCTTATCTCGAACAAAAGTCAGTCCACGAAGGAGCCGGCAAGACGGGTATTGCCCGGGTTTGGGAGCCGATGCAGTACGCCATTCCTGCGTATTACTGCCCAAGCCGCCGTGCAGCCAAGCCGGATTATTACAGTGGTTCACCCCCGCAGAACCGTTACCGAATGACGACAGTTTCGCAGCCCTCCAATATTTATGTCGGCAAAAACGACTATGCAGGTTGCTGCGAAAATGAGTGGTGGAACTGGGGAGACCTTCTGGATGCCTTCGGTGGGAATTCCTCCGCGGCAGATGCCGCGTTCCCCCAATATTCTTGGAACGGGAGTGGTGCGATTGTGCGCACCCGCTGCCCCACAGGCTACACGGGGACCGACCGCGAGTGCCGCGTGCTAACCTTGTCGGATTTGCGAGATGGAACCTCGAATGTCGGCATGGTGGGCGAAAAGCGGCACAGCCTCCGGACCATTCCGGGCAACCCTGGTTGGGATAATGAGGGCTATATCTGCGGTTGGGACTGGGACGTGGTCCGCCGCGGAAATTACCGGCCAATGCCGGACCGAATCGATTCCGGCGATCCGGAGCCGCGTTTTGGCTCCTCGCATCCGGCGGGCGTGAATATCCTTTTGGGCGACGGGTCGGTGAAGTTCATCCCCTACACAATCGATATCTTGACTTTCGCCCGAATCTTCCATCGTGCTGATGGGCAAACGGTCGAAATACCGCAGTAAGCTTTGCAAATTTGCGGATTTGCGCGTTCCGGTGGTGCCTTTACGTGTTGTTTCTGTGCGTATAGTGTCCCTCTGAATCGCGAGTCAAAAAGAAGTTGCATTAGCCGACCCGCGAAAGATCGGTCATAGCAACATTGGAGGAAGGGAGATTATGTCCAGGCAGTATGGGCGTTGGAGTGTGCTTTGTTTGCTCTTGGTGGGACTGGCCGGTTGTGGCGGCATGGGCGAGCGGCTGGTGACAATCAAGGGCAGGCTCGTAGAAGGCGGCCAGCCGGTCCGGTTTGAGGGTCAGGAATATCAAGTCGGAGTAGCCCGGGTTGAAGTGACCTTCTGGCCTGTCGACAGCGCCGGCAAGATGGTGGCGGGTGGCCAGTCTTGGAGTACGAGTGTTCAGCCGGACGGTACGTTCGTGATGGACGGTGCCGGCAAAGGTATCCCGGCGGGCCGTTATAAGGTAGGTTTGCGCCATACCGGGGCCCAACAACAATATGACCCGCGGGATCCTTCGATGAAGGAGCACGGGGGCGACTTGTTCCAAGGGAGATTTACCATGGACAAAACGCCTTTCGTGTTCGACTTAAACACCAATCAAGAGGTCACCTTGGATATTGGCCAAGGAAACCCGGGTAGTTGAGCATTTAGCTCAGCGAGAAAAGCTCCCCTTTGTCGAAAAGGAGGGACATTTCGCCGCTCATTGTCAGGACTAGCGTTCGTGCAAGGAAGCAGTAAAGGAAGAATTATTAGTAGAAGAGTACGAAAGAGCCATTAGATTCCGTGTGTGACCTCGAAGGGGCGAGGAATTTTCGGGGTTAGTTTGCTCCTGATTTTGGCAAGTCAATGCACCGCCGGAGGGGTACTTCGGCGGTGCTTTTTTTATCGGCGTGTCGTCCAATGGTGATGCATTTGCCATCTTTATAAGGGGGTATCGGGGCGTAAATTGCTGTCTGTACTTTGTGGTGTCTCTCATGCACGCCAGTGGAAGGCGACCATTGGAGGTTCTCGCTTGGAAGTACTGGCTTCCAGAGAGGTTTTAGCGGTTTTATGTCGGGCGATTTGGCGGTTTATAATAGATTCGAGCGGGGTAGGCAAGTGCGCTTGAGCCGATGTCCGCGCAAGCCGTTTGCTAGGACATTTCCAAGTATTTCGAAAATCGGAAGGCCCTAAAGCGCTCGCCGGAAGATTGGGAGGATCATTCCCGATGATTGGTCAGCTTTGCATCTTTTGCCTGTGGCGGAGTCAAGCGGTGGTAATGGCAGCGTCACACGGCCTTGAAATAGCACCTGCTTATGCCCCAGTGTAGCTCGGCTTGTTTACCCTTAGGGAGTTGTTCCGGATGTATCGCACGTGATTTTGATCCACAAGGATTCTCCGCGAGTTTTTCGCGGCGAACATCCCGATGAAAAATGAGGAAACGCGTGGGCGGTACTTGCATGTTATCTAGAGGGAGTTCGTTTTCAGGCAACCTTTCGCGCGAGATTCCACGAAACTAGAGGGTTTTTGCCCGGTACAATCATGTAAATGATCGCTTATGTTGGACGGGGTCATGAACCAGCAGGTCAATTCCGCCGATCCCGAAAAGCCCTCGCAGGTCGAAAAAACCGCCGCAGATAGTGGGGCTCGGCGGCGAGTTTCGCGGCAATTTTTTTGGGGTTTAGGGTTCGCTTTTTGCTTGGTTCTACTTGGCGGTGTTGGTGTAGGGGTTTATCTGCGGGGGGAAGGCTTGCCAGGAATTTGGGGGTGGCTAGAGCAAAGCCCGGCGATAAGTTGGCTCGTCGGTTCTCGGGACGAGTGGCAGGCGGTATCTCCGGAGATTCAGGTGATCCGATCGGAGGCCTTGGCCGTTGCGGAGCGTTTGCGAAGGCGATTCCCCGGCAGTGCCGAGGCGATGTGTGTGTATGGACTGGTTTTGAGCCACTTCGGAAAGCTTACTTCGGCTGTACGAGCCTGGAAGCGATCGTTGGCTTTGTTCCCGGGTTACCCGGATGCTTGCTACAGTTTGGGGGAGGAAGCACGCTTGCGGGGCCAATTGGAGGAAGCTTCGTCGTGGTTCCGGCGTGCTTTGGAGACGGATCCCAACCGGGCAGACATCCGGCTCTCCTACGCCAAAGTCCTCAGCCAGTTGAGCAAAACGGAGGAGGCCGTCACGCAATTTGCGGCACACTTGGAGCTTTCCCCGGAATCCGTGGAAGGATGGTTCGGACTAGGGCAAGTGTACGCTCAGCAGGGCCGGCTTCATGAGGCGAAGCAGTGTCACTTGCGTGCGTTGGCCATCGATCCGAAGGCTAAGCCCGTGTATTATGCCTTGGCCACCGTGTGCGATCGCTTGGGGCACAAAGGAGAAGCGGCGCGTTATCGTCGCGAATTCGCAGCCTTAGAAACCGCAGATCGGATGCCCGCCGAGGGACGCCGGCATCCGTACGACGATTTGAAGGCTGCCCGGGAAGCACTGGTGGCAACCTACGTTGAAGCGGGAAAAGTCTACGCGGCTTACGAGGATCCATCAAGTGCCGAGGAGCATTGGAAGCGGGCAGCGGCCCTTAATCCGCAGGAAATCCAGGCGCGCTTGGCACTGGTTTCCTTGTACGAACGACAGGGCCAATGGGGAGAAGCCTTGTTGCGGCTCGAGGAGCTGAGTCAAGCTCATCCGGAGCAAGCCAATTTCCACCTTGCTTTAGGAATGAAGTATGTCCAATTGCGGCGGTTGGAGGATGCCGAGCGGAGTTTCCGCCGCTTTGTGGAGCTACGTCCTGAACGGTTCGAAGGATGGATCGCATTGGCTCAGGTTTATGCTTATGAGAATCGGAACTTAGAGCAAGCATACGAGGCGGCCCGAAAAGCGGTGCAACTCCAGCCTACGGCTGCCAACTATCAAATGCTGGCTCAAATTTGCGAGCGGCGTGGGGATTTGCAGGCAGCCATCGCCGCGGCCAAACGGGCAATGGAGCTGGAGCCACGACAACAGGAAATTCGGCAACTGTTTGCGCGACTTCAAAGCAAATGGCGCCAGTCCATCCCGAATGAAAATTAATGCAACGGTCAACGGGGGGAACCACCTTTGAACTTGGATGCGGGGGCGTATCCGCCGGGCGGATCTTACTGAGTTCCCACGCCCCATGATAGCAGGCCTTACCGCGTTGCACCGACCTGCGTGCCTTTCGTTATTACCAGAGGTAAGTCTTGCTGTGTGATATGAACCAATGAGTGCTGCGAGCTACGGGGGAATGTCGGTAGGGCAACTCGAATAATGATCTGTTCCGGCTGACCTGGTGTACTCACCAGGATGAATGTGTCGCCCCAGGATGAGTGTGTCCTCATGATTCGGGGTGGGTGATTGGCCGCGATGTGATCTTCTTTCGGGGCTTTTGGGGAACCGCAAAGCTCCGGAATTCGGGAACACATCACTCGTGCCCCCAGAAGAGTCCGAAAGCAGGGGACAAGCGGCGAATTCGATCGCCAAGCATCCTCAACCATCTGGCATGGATTGGGCGGGCAAGATTATGAATTTCCGAGCTCTTTGGATGGGTGCAGGACTGGGGCTATGCGGCATGATCGCTGCGGTTTTCGGGGTATCGTGGATGATTTGGCGGCCCCTCAGCAATACCCGGGAGTTTCCGGGAGCAATTCTACTGGAAGACATCACAGAAAAAACCGGGATAACCTGGCGACACACCGACGGTAGCAGCGGACGGCGATACATCGTTGAAACCGTCACCGCAGGCTTAGCTAGCTTCGACTACGATGGTGATGGGTTGATCGACATTTACTTCCTCAATGGAGCCCTTTTGCCGGGTTGTGAGCCGCTGGGGGAGTTGCCGCGGAATGCCCTTTACCGCAATGGCGGAAATTGGCAATTCGTCGATGTGACCGAGGCGGCAGGTGTTGGCGATACAGGATTTGGATTAGGTGTGGCAGTCGGCGATTACAACAACGACGGTTTTGGCGATATATATGTCAACAATTTCGGCCCCAATGTTTTCTACCGCAACAACGGAGATGGTACCTTCAGCGAGTTGACTGCTGAGGCAGGGGTGGGCGCCGGAGATTTAGTCGGTGCGGGAGCTGCCTTCCTCGATATCGAAGCCGACGGCAATTTGGATCTGTATGTGGCCAATTATGTGAACTTTTCTTTTGAAACGTATAAACCCCACATCGTGGAGGGGCGGCACATCTATCCGGGCCCGATGATTTATGACGGCGTAAACGACATCTTGTACCGCAATAATGGCGATGGAAGTTTCAGCGATATTACGCAGGAGGCGGGAATTATCGAGGACGGCGCCGGTACGGGCATGGGAATGATTTGTGCTGACGCGGATCGGGACGGCGATACCGATATTTTTGTCCTCAACGATGTGGCCCATAACTATTACTTCGAAAACGACGGTTCCGGCAAATTCTCCGAGGTGGGGATGGTGCGGGGGCTGGCCTTCGACTCGCAGGGCCGCTATTTGGCCAGCATGGGCGTGGATTGTGCCGATTACGATAATGACGGGTGGCTGGACTTTTTCCACACGGCTTATTCCGAGCAGCAGCCGGCCCTTTACCACAATAGTGGTCAGGGGTATTTCGAGGATCGCACCACCCTGGCTATGCCCGGTACTTCCGCTTATCCGTACATCAATTGGGGGACAAACTTTGCGGATCTCGACCTCGACGGCGACCAAGATCTATTTCTTGCCAACGGCAACACTCAGGATAATTTGGAAACGCTTGCCGAGCACATCACTTATCATGCTCCCAACTGCGTGCTCATGAATTTGGGGAATGGAATCTTTCGCGAGATCACGGCCGAGTGCGGCAGCGGTCTTCTACCCGAATATAGTAGCCGAGGATCGGCCGCCGACGATTTGAACGAAGATGGGCTGGTAGATTTAGTGGTGCTTAATGCCCGGGAACGTCCCACGGTAATCCGGAATATTTCGCCGGCGAGGGGGCAGCACTGGATCCATGTGAGCTTGCTTGGCACCCGCGCATCGCGAGATGCCGTGGGTTCCCAAGTGACCGTGTGGATAGGGGACCGGCAACAAGTCAAAGAGGTTCATAGCGGGCGGAGTTATCAAGGGCATTGCGGATTGCGCTTGCATTTCGGCTTGGGCCCGGCCGCGGAGGTGGACCGAATCGAAGTTCGCTGGCTCGGCGGCCCGACTCAGCAGTGGGAAAGAATCCCGGCAAATCGTTGGGTCATTCTCATTGAGGGTCAAAAGGAACCGATTTTCGTGCCGCCATACTCGGGGTCGAAGCCGGGAATCACGGATCGAATATGGCAGGTCCTTTTTGGATCAAGGTGATTCGCTGATCTACGGGCAAATCGCTCCAGGATTCGGGGGGACTCCCCAACCAATAAACCTCGACCTTTTCGATCCTTTCGGCTCGTCCCAATCCGAAGTGGAGCCGGCTGCCGAAGTGGCTCTGATAGCCGCGACCGCTGTGGACCTCGGCGGTGTAGCGGCGGCCGCCGGCGACAACCTCGACCCGGGTACCTACGGCTTCTCGATTCTTTTCTCGCCCGATGAGTCGAATTTGCACCCAGTGGTTTCCCAAGCAAGGAGAAGTGTTGCGGATGATCGTCGGATGATCGCGAGAATTGAGCACGGCGACATCGAGCCGGCCGTCATTATCCAAATCATCTATAGCAATGCCGCGGCTGCTGAATTCTGGGCGTAATCCGTCGCCACATGCTTCCGAAAGATTGACGAATTTGCCGCGTCCGATATTCCGCATCACCACATTCCGCACGCGGTAACTGGTGGTATCATCGTACAATTCGACATTATCCTGCAAGTGACCACAGGCAATAAAAAGATCGAGGTGTCCATCGTGGTCGAAATCACCAAAGCCTGTGCCCCAGGTAACATGCTGGTAGGTACCGAGCCCCACCCCGGTGGCGCGCGTGACGTCCTCGAAGAATTTCGTGCCGGTATTGCGATAAAGGGCGGGTAATTCGCTGGAATAAGAGGTTTGGAATAGATCGAGCCAGCCATCGCCGTCGAAATCACCCGCATCGACCCCCATGCTGGCCAGCTCCATTCCGTCGATGTTATAGGCGACCCCGAGGTCGAGGGCCACCTCCTCAAATCGACCATTTCCGTGGTTTTCAAAAAGGAAATTCCCGCGGACATCGTTCATCACGGCGACGTCGCTGTCGCCGTCGCGGTCGTAGTCCAAAGCGACAATCCCCATGCCCGTGCCTTTATGTTTGCCGATGCCGGAGCTGAGGCTTTCGTCGCTGAAACTGCCCTCGCCGTTATTACGAAAGAGGATATCCGCCTCCGGGTCGAAGTCCTTGGGGCCCGCATATCGCGGAATACCGTCCACGACGGGCACCTTGTTGTCGGTGAAACGAAACCGCATGTAATTGGCGCAGTAAATGTCTAGGTTGCCATCGACGTCATAATCTAGAAAGCAGACCCCGGCCCCCACCTTGGTTTCCGCGGGGATTCCGTTGCCGGTGGCGACCTGGGCCAGTTCGGTCACATTGCTGAAGGTGCCATCCCCGTTATTGCGGTAAAGAACATTTGCCCCGAAATTGCTGATGTAAACATCGCTGAAGCCGTCGTTATTATAATCGCCGACAGCAACCCCAAGACCGTACTCTTGATCACCGACGGCTGCCTCCAAAGTGACCTCGGCGAACTGCCAATTGCCCAAATTGCGGTACAAAGCGTTGCGGGGCGGCTCCGCGGTGGGGGGATAGCCCGGCAGGGGGGCACCGTTGAGAAAGTAGATGTCGATCCAACCATCGCCGTCATAGTCGAACGTGGCTAAGCCAGCGGTCATCGGCTCGATGACCCAGCGTTGCCCGCTGCTACCATCGGTGTGGCGAAAATGAATTCCGACTTGCCCTGAGAGATCCTGAAATTGGATGGGTGCCGGCTCTGCCGCTTTTGCACTCCCAGGGCCGGCCGCCACCAACCACGCAATCAGCAGGCTGGCCAGCAAGCTGCAAACCAATCGGCTGCCGACAGGTGGATTACATATTCGAGTTTTGCCGATAGAAAATCCACCCAGTAGAACTTTGTCGGCAAATGGTGCAGCTTTGCCCACAAGAGGACTAGCACGTCGGCAATTAATTCGTATCATCCCTTGCGAACCAGAACCGATCGCGGATTTTCGATATTCGATTTTTGGCTTGGAAAAGTTTTCGCCGGGTAATGCGGCCCGAGGTACTTGTTGGCAAGTTGCACCGAGCCGCTGGAGCAAAGAAAGATGATTCTGCACCTGGGGGCGGACCGATGTTTCGCTACCCACCGCGCCTTTGTTACCGGCTCCTGGAACCGGCGCTGCCGCAGGGGTTTCCTCCCAGGGAAAAGCGGTTTGAGCAGCGGAACGGATCACCATTTCTTCCTCTTGCCCAAACTTTAGGCTTTTGCAAAAGCTTTTTCCGTGGACAAACCCGGTTCGTATTCGCCCATTAGCGTTCATTTTTCGACCGCAAAAGTGTTTCGTAAGTTGGACCCAAAAGGGGATGGTCTGGCTGAAGTTTCAAGGCTTCCTCGACGGCAGCAATCGCCCCGGGTCGATCGCCGGACTTATCGCGAACGGCTGCCAAAGCCAAATAGTTTTGCACGGTGGCGGCAAGCTTGGCAGCCGTTTCCGCAAACTTTATAAGATCTTGGACCGAGTGGCCATACTGCAAGGAAAGGTCGACGAGGGCCGTGTAGGGTTCTGCCCACTGTGGAGCTTTCTCGATCGCTGAGCGTAACGATTGCTCCGCCGCATCAAATTGGCCTAACCGTGTTTCGACCTTTCCTTTGCGGTACCAATAACCGGGCGTTTCCGGGGCAATGCGCACCAAGGCCTCCCATTGTTCCAGGGAATCGAAGAGCCGATCCTGCCGCTCGTAATGCTCGGCAAGGGCAAGGCGACAATCGACCGATTGTGGCGCGATCGCGGAACCCCGAAGCCAATGGGCCTCCGCTTTTTGAGGATCGCCGAAGCTTGCGTGAACATTGCCGGCTGCGAAGTGATAGCTGGCCGCCAGTTTTTGCTGTTGAGGTAAATCCAGATAATGCCGACTGCGTGCGCGGTCCGCCTCTAAATCCTTCTCTTTAAGTTCCTGGAATTTTTGCCGCCATTGACGAGACTCTTCCCGCAGACCTAATCGGGCGCAAACCATGGCCAAAGAATGATAGGCGGCCGTGTAGGTCGGATCACATTTGACGGCCATTTCATGGGCGGATTTCGCCTCTCCATCCCTGCGGAGTTCCAGGAGCGCTTGTCCAAGCCAATAGTGACTATCTGCGGCCAAGGGGAATTGGCTGACATATTGACGCGCTGCTGCCAGAGCTTCCTCCGCCGAACTTTGCCTGAGGAGGACATCAACCAAGAGGCTGTGGGCTTGACCGGCATACGGGTCCAATTGCACGGCTTTGCGGAGGTGCCGGATGGCGGCCTCGAAATCCCCCCGATCTGCCGCCACTAAGCCCAGACCCGTGTATGCCGGAGCAAAATGCGGGTTAATTTCAATCGCTTTTTGCCAGTGGCTCTCCGCCTCGCTGCTACGACCATGACGGTTATAAAGGAAAGCAGCCAACGCGTAAGGCTCGGGCCGATGGGGCAATTGCCCGATCAACTTCTCGCAGGTTTCGAACGCTTCTTTGTTAAGGGCTTCGGCGGTTTGCGGAATCTCAGAACTCAGCCCCAAAATCGTAGCAGGGTCAACCGGTTTTGCCGGCGGTGCTTGGATCAACTCAAGGATCGACTTTTCCGGTGCGGGCAGATCTGCCGAATCACCCACTGCCGGAGTGGGTGCGGAAAGCTCATCCGGCTTTTGCCGCATCAATGGCTTTCCAACGATCCCCGAAAGCCAATCGTGGGTCTGCTCCGAAAACACCAAAGTCACAGCCCCGATAAGACTGCCGATTACCACAAACCACAGGCTCCAATAGACTATTTGACGCCAAAGTGCGCCAACCCAACCGGAGCTTCTTATGACGCCGGATTGGCGAAGCATGGCCACAATTTCCTCCGATTCCGCCCGAGAACTTTCGGCACTTGGCGGGGAACTCTCGGCATTTGACGCGCAAGCTTCGGCGCTGACTGAGGAAGGTTCGGCACTTGGTGGGGCCGATTGCGGCATATCGCCGCTACCGAAATCCTCGCCTCTCGAATCGCAGGTGCCCGGACCACTGATATCCGCACCACTGATATCTGTACGGTCACAAGCGGGGAATTGACCCGGGGATTGGATCGAGGATTCGGGCGGAGCGAATTGATCGGTGGGCAACCGGCCAAGATCTTCGTGAGCTACTTCCTTAGGCGGAAGATTTCGCTCCGGGTTTTCCGGCACCGGTTGGCTTGGGTCAACCTGCCGATTTTCGGGATCCAAACCGGGCCGAATATTAGAATCATGGGCATTCATCGGTTGATCTCCCGAAGGCTTTCCCTTCCGTTTTCTCTCCCAGGTGCCAGTTTCTCCCGAAGCTGCCAGGCGAATCGACTCCAACGGACCTCTGCTAAACTCATGTGGCATTCGCCCCGCGATAAACTCGATGATCTAAGAGGCAGCCGGTGCCAACGAACTCAGCAGGCCCATCCCCGTTAAATGTTGCGGCATAGGATAACTGCACCAAACCTGCTTACCGCTCCGAAAACGACGTTCCGAAAACTTATGGTAACCGCCGACGATCTTTCGTCATTACCTTTTACCCTGCTGCTTTATCCAGATTCACTCTGAAAGCCCCGATGCCTTGGATTATTGCCAAAGGTTTCTCTCCCAACGGGTGCCTGCAAGTCACACTTTTTGAGTTAACCCAGTAATGCTTATACACTTCAGCGTAAAGTGGTTGGCAAGGTTTTCCTATATCGTCCCGTTTAAATTGAAATCTTCGAGCTTGACCTTTTCCTAACCTCGTGCAAATCTCCTTGGGCAGTTTCTAGAAGCTGCCTCCCGGACTGGGGAACTTCCCGAATGAATACTGTCCTTGAAAATGAATTCCGCCAACAAAACCTCGCTGGGCAAAACGCGTTAGCAGCGGATGATCCAACCCCATTTTGGCTGAACCCCCATAAGGCGTTACCTTGCATGCCCCCTTGTTTGAAATATAATGCCAACCTATCGGCGGGGAAAAGGTAGTCGAACTTTCGGGGAGGGCTGGCCATGGTCCAGGAGGAGTCCGGATTGCGGAAAGTAAATTGGAGAGAACTTTTTCCTTGGCTCATCTTGTTTCGTACGTTTCGGTTGGCCCGGCGGGTTTCTTTCTTGCTACTTGCCGCGGCCGGGATCGTCGTCACCACGGGCGGCTGGGCCCTTCTTGCCTTTCTGATGCCGGGAGCCAGCGGTCTTCTTGGCCCTGATCCAAACGTCTCGGTCGCCGGTGGTCCGTGGTTACCGCTGGATGCTTTGGTGCCCGATCGCCCGACCGTAGTAGGCCTACTTGCACCTCTGCCGAGTGCCGTCACCACTCCCCCGACGGCACTTTTAGATCGCGCTCCTGAACCGGTCCTCGGAACCTGGGAACACTTGTGCCGGCCAATGCGGCTCCTCATTCGTCAGCCGGTTTCGGCCCATACTGCTTTATTCTACATCCTTTGCGGGATTTGGTCCTTGGCGGTTTGGGCCTTTTTTGGGGGGGCAATCTGCCGGGTGGTAGCGGTGGCCCTAGCCCGTGAGGAACACGTCAGCTGGCGGGAAATGCTTCAGTTTGCCCGCACAAAGTGGGGTGACTATTTTTCGGCACCCTTGATTCCGTTAATGCCCGCAGCTTTCGCCGTCATCGGTTGCGCGTTGGTGGGGATGCTTTTCTGGACGGACACCGGGACCTTGATCGCTGGTCTGCTTTGGCCGCTTGTGCTCCTGGCTGGGTTGGCCGCCACGGTTCTCGTTTTAGGAATGATTGCCGGCTGGCCATTGATGTGGGGCTCGGTCAGTGCGGAGAATACCGATGGATTTGACGCGGTCAGTCGGGCTTACTCCTATGTGTTTCAACGTCCACTCAATTACCTGTTTTATGTTTTGGTGGCGGCGGCCTTTGGGCTATTGGCCTGGCTATTTGTGGCCAACTTTGCAGCGTTGGTGTTGATGATCACTCAATGGTCTGTCGATTGGGGGGCGGAGATAGGCCGATGGACCGCGGAGGCACCGGCGGAGCCGCGGAATGTGGAAAGAATCATCCTGGCCAGCGTGCCTCTAGGCACAGGGGGGTGGTGGGGTTCAAATCTCCTGGGTTTGTGGCGAGGGTGTGTTAAGCTCCTAGCCGTGTCGTTCCTGTATAGTTATTTCTGGGTTGCTTTCACCGCGATTTACCTGCTTTTGCGGCGAGATGTAGATGCCTCCGAAATGGACGAGGTCTACCTGGGGGAGAAGGAAGCGGCGGTGACCTTGCCGGAGATTAAACGAGATCAATTGGGAGCTCCGGTGATGAGCGAGCAAGCGGAGGCAGCTTCGGCAGCTTCGCCAACCCCACCGCCACCGCCTCCGCCTCGGCCGCCTACAGCTTCTCGCGGAGCCGGCTGATTCGTCGGGCAGAGATTTTCGGCTGAGGTTACGCAAAGTTTTCGGTCCGCCGTTTTTGGTCGCTACCGCTAGCCGCGTGCTTCGGAGTTGTACGGTTCCTCTTTCAGGGCGGAAAAACTCCTGCAGCCGATTAAAGCGATTCAATCCGTAACCTTTTGACACCAAAGGAAGGGCTTTTTCCGCGCTTGTTGACAGGCCTCGCACCCAGCGGAAAAGCAGAAAAATCGCGGGGCTCATCATCAGAAACACCTTCCGCTGCATGGAGGTGAAAGCCCGCACGGCACCCCTCAAGTTCATTGACGAGAGCCCATCAGAAACATTTTCTGCTGCAGGGAGGCGAAAGGATCCTCTAAATTCTGCTTTTGGCTTATTTTGCTTTTCGTTTTCGTTGTGAACCGGTAAGGTTTGGGAAAACTTTTCCTCCCTTCGCTTAGGAGAGAGGCGCTTGTTGCGGTGGGAGAATTTCACCTCGGGCAAACGATGAAGCGTCGGAAAAATTTCGCGTTTGCTCCGGTTTTTCGACGACCCTTGGAGTTTCTCGAGAAGGGTGAAGGCCGGGTCGATAAGGGAGAAAGAAAACGTGCGACGTTTATTCAAACCTCTGATAAGGTTTTCAGGACACTAGGAGGGCGAGCGGTGAATTCCCCTCGATTGTTCCCGCGATCAAGGAAGATCCGAGCCACGTTGTATCTGCCTGCCGAACTTTTGGACGAGGCCCGTAATGCCGCCGTGTACTTGGCCGGTTATCCGCTGCGATTGACCTTGGCCAAGCTGGCCGAAAGGGCGTTAAAGGCCGAATTGCAGCGGCTCAAGGAGCAATACAATGAAGGCCGCGATTTTCCCCCCCGAACTGAGGAGCTCCGCGGCGGCCGACCCATCGCCGCATGAGCTTGCCCCGCCTCGGCTTGAGAGCGTCTCCGCCCGGGCGACCGAAACGGAGTTCTTGCGCCGTCGACTCCTCCAGATGATCCTTGCCAACGAAGCCAAGCGAAGGCTTTGTCTGGGCGAAGGGACGCCGCTTTGACCCGTGCAAAATGATCAGATTCACTGCCCGAATCGCTCCCCTTGGTCGACCTCGAAGTGTGCCGAGAAGATTCGGCATTTCCGCGGCGTTTGCCTGGCAGATACGCGATCGCTTATCGCCACTTGTGGTGCTGACGGGCGCGATCGTTTTGCTAAGCTTTGCCGTTGGGGCTTGGGGGTTTCCCTGGCCGAAATATCCGCAGGAGCCACACCCGGCTGTGGTACGGGTTACGGCGAGGGATCGTGCAGGTTATTCGCTCGGCTCCGGTACGCTGGTAGCCGCCGACGATCGCCGTGGCTTGGTACTGACCAATTGGCATGTGGTGCGGAATCCTGTGGGCCCCATTCAAATTTCGTTTCCCAACGGGTTCCGCTCGCCGGCATTGGTTGTCGCCACCGACCGTACTTGGGATTTGGCCCTTTTGGCGATTTCCTCGCCGGGAGTCGCCCCCGTGCCTTTGGCTCGACGTCCGCCTCGGCCGGGGGAGTGGCTGGTCATAGCCGGTTACGGAAGCGGTGTATATCGGGCCGCTCGGGGCCGATGCACCCAGTATGTTGCACCGGGTTTGGGACAGCCTTACGAGATGATTGAGGTGGGAACGTACGCACGGCAAGGCGATTCCGGCGGACCAATCTTTAACGAGAGGGGCGAACTTGCCGGCGTGCTTTTCGGAAGCGGTTGGGGACGTACCGTCGGCAGTCATTGCCAGCGGATCAGGTTGTTTTTGGCGGCAACCGATCAAAGATGGCCCGCGGGTTTGCCCGGCGAATTCGACCCGACCGAGGGGATGATGGTACGCCAACTGCTTCGGAATCTCTTAAATGGTTCCAATGCCGGCGGCTTTTCCATCGCAGAGCGCTCAGCACCAAACGGCAGTTCTCCGCCGTCGGGTCTTGAGGGCTTAAAAGTCTCAGAAGTCGCTTCAGCGGGATTAGGATCGACTTACGAAACCCCTTGGCAGGCGGGCCAAGCCGAGCAAGTGGCGGCCTACCAATTGGCCGTGGGTGGCTCCGGGAGCAGGCAAGAAACTACGGATTCCGAAAAATCCGCAAAAATGATAGTCGCCGGCTCGATCGATCCCGGTCGACAACTCGAACCCGGCCGACAAAACACGTCAATCCCGTGCCTTGTTACGGGGCGACCACCGAATGCGGAAACAGACGGACAAAAGTTGCCCTCTTCCAACGGTCAGGACTCAGGTGTTACATCAAGGGGGACCATGGCGGACTTCTCACGGTGTCCCTTAGCCATGGGAGGCTGCCCGGCACCGGCCGGTGCAGCGGCCCCACCCGCTTCTCCATATCTGCCACCCGCCGCTTTCCCCCGCACAGAGGAGCCGGCAAGCCATGGGGCTGCAAAAACCACAAGTGCCTTGCCCGAAAAAAGCGGGGATGTCCGCCAGGAGGAATCTATTGCCGCGAAATCGATTGCCGGCAACGCACCCCCGGCTGCGGAAGCCACGCTGGCCGAAGGTTCCTCGGCTGAACCATCGGCACCCACGCTCGAGCAGTTGGCACGACAGCTTGGCCTGGAACTATTCGGGATTTTCAGCCTTACAGCAGCAGGAAGTTTGCCGCTCCTGTTTCGCCGGGCAGCTTGAGGGTTCGACCGAAGTCAATGGAAACTTCTACCGCGGTTCGGGGCCACACCGACAAGCTTTTTATGGTATTCAGAATCGATGAGCATTTCTTAAAGCTCATCGGTACATTAATCCTCTTACTGCTCATCGGTGGAGTGAAGCGAGGTTTCGCGATAAGCTCACGACGCTCTCCGTCGAAGCGGTCACCGCAATCGATCGCCCTATTTTGTGGGATGAGGAACTCCGCGGCTTGGACGAGATACCCCACGTTTTGGACAACACACCCAGCGGCATACCAATCCGGAATTTTGCCGGGTTCGACCCTGATGTGCACGAATACTGATCTCTGCTCAGCGCACCATCCCTCGCGACCCTCCCTGTCCGCACCCCCGCGGATCATTTCGTCGCTGGGAGTGGGCGATCGGCCCGATCTCGAGGGTTTGCCTCGCGGCCACCGTCACGCTTTTGCACCTCATATTCATCGAGGTTGCATGCATTCGCATCTAGTCCGCCCGCATCGTCGTTTGCTGGTCAACCGATGAGCAGCACGATAAGCTTCTTCGGACCGTGAACCCCCAGGATCAAAATTTTCTCGATGTCGGCTGTCCGACTGGGACCGGTAATGATGACAAATTCTCCTCGGGTCTGCAGATCGGCAGCCCAAGCGGCAATGGCGGGCCAGGCGGCCGGCAAATGACAGAATATTCGGTCCACCGCCCCAACAATGACACAAACCGGGGGCAGATAGCACATCAATCGCTCATGCTGCTCGCGGCAGATGATCAGGGCCGAGCCGGTATCGGCGAGAAGCAGTTCCGCGGGAATGATCGCCGCGTCAAGCAATGCAATCTGTTGCGGGGACCAATCACTGCTGACACGCTTGATTGTCTCCACGGGCAGGGATTCCGCCACTTTCTCCACCAGCGGCGAAGAATTCAGCCCAATTTTTTGCCACTTGTTTTCTGCGGCTAAAGCTTGCAGGGCTGCCCCGGCAGCTTCTGCCGTTTCGTACAGGTACGACTGCCCGTAAATTGCTTCGAGCTCCTTTTGAAAACGGGCCACCAACTCGCGCGGTTCCGCCACCGTCATGGGCCAAACTTGGGGGAGCCCAGGCCGCTCCAAAAAGGATCGCGGACCCAGTGCTTCGCGGATTCGAAGCAGTACTCGCTCTCTGGAATCGTTCATCATTCTGTGGCACCTTTGGGGTTTTCTCGCCCGCAGGAAAGAATCTTCGTGCAGTCTCGATCAAGTGGTCTCTAATCGGGTATCGGAAAACGGAGCCACCCTCCCGCGGAAGATCTCTCTATCTAGCCGGGTTTTTAGGTCGCTTCGATATCCTGCCGGCTAGCCGAGGATTCCGCCCATTGTCGTTCCAACTGGGCGGCCAACTGTTTCCAACGCTTTCGGAACGGACCGCCGGCGGGAAGCTCCGGAAGGTTCCTTCCGCGGGTCCAAGCTCCCAGTTTTCCGGGATGCCATGGCAACCACCAAACAAGCTTCAATCCGAAACGAACCGCCATCATGGCCAATCGGTAGCGCCATGCTCCTGACATAGCCCAAGCCCATGCCCGCCACATAAGCCGTTCCAATACGGAGCGCATAGGAGAGGGCTCGTTCGTAGCACGATAACGCAAATACACCAGTTGATGAGGCAGATCGATTTTCACCGGGCAAACCTCGCCGCATGCCCCGCAAAGCGAGCTGGCAAAGGGAAGCTCACTGGCTTCGCGAAGTCCCACCAGTTGAGGAGTAACGATCGAACCGATCGGCCCGGGATAAATCCACCCATAGGCCCAGCCGCCGGTTCGCCGGTAAACAGGGCAAGCATTCAAACATGCGCCACACCGGATGCAAAACAGGGCCGTGCGTGTTTTTTCATCCGCTAACAGTCGCGTTCGGCCATTATCCAGGATGATCACATACAACTTCTTTCCCGGCGAAGGCCCATGGATTAAATGGGTGTAGGTGGTCAGCTTTTGTCCCGTCCCACTCCGCGCAAGCAAATTCAGGAAAAGCGGCAGGTGGGAGATGCTTGGGATTACCTTTTCGATCCCCATCAGCGCAACGTGCACAGGTGGTGTACCGATGCTCAGGCCTGCATTTCCTTCGTTTTCCACGATGCAGAGGCTTCCGGTGTCGGCAATCGCGAAATTGACGCCGGAAATTCCCATCTCAGCCCGAAGGAATTCCTCCCGGAGCCGTCGCCGGGCAATGGCCGTCAATTCTTCGTGCTCGGTGGTGAAAGGCTCGCCGAGCTTTTCGGCGAATAATCGCCCCACATCTTCTGCGGATAGGTGTAGTGCCGGAGTAACAATGTGCACCGGTCGTTGACCAGCAAGCTGGACCAAATACTCGCCTAAATCGGTTTCCAGGATGCGGATACCGTCCGAGGCCAGCACATGGTTTAGCTCCATTTCCTCGCTGACCATCGACTTGGACTTCACCACCGTTTTCACACCATGATCGCGGGCAATCTGCCGCACCAGCTCGTTGGCCTCGGCGGCATCTTTCGCCCAAAAAACTTGCGCACCACGGGCGGTGATCTTCTGCTCGAATTCCACCAGCAGTTCATCGAGGCGGTTTATCGCGTAGGATTTGATGCGGTGGGCTTGCTCCCGCCATGCTTGCCACTGCGGGATGCTGGCCATGATTTCCAGATGCAATTTGGAAGAACGTCGGGCCGCTTGCCCTAGGGCCGCAGAGCCGGAAGGCTCGTACAGCCCGGCGGTTGCGTCACGCCAAAAAGGAGCCCCTTCTAAAGAAGCTTTCCCACTCATCCGCTCAGCTCCCTGTAATTGGCTAGGACCTCGGCGATATGGGCCATGTGGATGCCGCTTGCGCGCGGGTCACGGCGCGTGATCCCCCCGACGTGCATCAGACAACTGATGTCGGTCGTGAGGACCCAGGAGGCTCCGGTCGCCACGATGTGATCGACCTTGCTCCGGCCCATCGCCAGCGAGGTACCGGGCATTTTCACGGAAAAAGTGCCCCCGAACCCGCAACATTCGTCATTCTCGGCAAGGGGCACATATTCGAGCTTCTCGATGTGTTCGAGGATCAATTCCGGCGGGCGGACTACGCCTAACTCCCGGCGTGTATGGCAGCCAATATGGAGGGTTACCTTGTGAGGGAAGGAGGCACCCACATCGGGGCGGCGCAACACCTCCACCAAAAACTCGGTAAATTCGAACACCCGGCGGCCAACCCCGACGACATCTTCCGCCGGATCCACGAACGGAAAAAACACGCGGCACATCGCGGCACAAGAACCCGAGGGGCACACGATATACGAATAGGGAGTGAATACGCGTGCAAAATGCCGGACCACCTGCCGGGCCTCTGCCCAATAACCCGAGTTAAAAGCCGGTTGGCCGCAGCACGTCTGCTTGGGCGGAAAGACCACGCGCACCCCTAGGCGAGTCAATAGCCGGGCAGTGGCCTCGGCAATCCTCGGGTAGAATTGGTCCACATAGCAGGGCACAAACAAAGCCACCGATTCGCCCCGCTCATACTCCGGATAGGCAAAAGCCGGCTGGTGGTTCATCGCTGCGTTCATCGTCAGAGCGCCAAGCAAGAAAGAATCATCAGGATAGGAAGGCAGAATTCCTTCCGCGTTGGTTCGATTACCGGACGCTTAAAATGCCACAACTCTCCGCGCTTTAGCATTGTATCGCTGTAGGAAGCGGTTTACCTAGGGGTAATCTCCGCTTTGGCCGTCGGGGACCGTCCGGGCTATCATGCTCCGAAAAATTGCGATCTAAGGGCTTTTACATTATCCAGGGTTCACCCACATTCCAAGTCCCCGGCGAGGCTGCGAAAAACGGGCCTCGCACGTCCCGGTCCGTACGTTCCCGATTCTCGGTAGCCGGTGGGGAGGAAGAAACGAACATAAGGAAACGCCAAGAAGCGGAGAGAATACGGCACCTTCCCGTTAGGACAAAGCGGGTAAGGTAATCGGCCTTGGAAAGATTATGCCCCGCAATCGCCCCGATGTGCGGATCGGAAACAAAAATTCGTATCCCCTAGTTGATGCTTACTTTTGCTACCGCGAGCGTTCCCGGACGGAACGGATAACTACCGCCAATGTAATCGGGATAGTAGGCTACCCCCGAGCGCTCCGGGACCGAGAGGTCTAACATTCCTCTACTTCGTTCGTTACATGGACTGCCCCTCGCCTTTCAGGACTGAAAACACGTTTTGCCCGAGTTTAGGCAACCGAATTGCTGGAAAAGCTCAATCGCAAAGTGAGCATGATGGAAGGTAAAGCCCCGGCTTGCGAGATGCTTTCGCCGAAACGTATCGGCTGCGCATAACACGCGGCGAAAGCCCAATGATTCGATTCAGTCGCGATCCTGGTGACACTTTTAGCCGGGTTACCGGTAATAGGAAAAGCCCCAGCTTATTCGGCCGCGAGGTGGCGGATAACGGTAGTAGTGATACCGATACCGGGGATAATGCCACCAGGGGGGTGGGCCATAATGGTATTCTTCAATGATCACAGGCGGGGGAGTGGGCTCGCGTACGACCACGGTCTGTTTCGGCGGGCTTGAGCCGGCTTCTTGTATCGCCCGAATTACCGCCGTGCTGACCCCATCCTGTTTCAGGGTGACCAATTCGTGCGGGCCGGGTTGACGCGTGACACCATTTGCGCGAATGTGATTGATGATCAGCTCGTCATCGACCCCGGCTTTGGACATCATGACGATATCTTCTATTGTGGCGGCACCCGGCCGGATTTCGCGACCGAGTTGGGCGGCAATCAAGGCGCGATTTCGTGCCTCCATTTCGTCCATGGCATCCCCGATGGCTGCGCCGGTTAACGCCCCCACGCCGGCCCCGATGGCTGCGCCAGCCCCGGTATGCCCGACGGCATTACCCACGATAGCGCCGGTACCAGCACCGATCAATCCGCCGAGTAAGGCCCCGCGGTCGGAGTGATAAGGCGAGGCACAACCCACGCACAAAAGGAGCCAAATGAGGCCGAGTACCCACGAAAATATCGTTTGGCGCTTCACGCAATCCATTGCCCAAAACCCTTAAACTTTCCAAATTAACACCCTCGTGCCGTTGGGGTCCACAGATACCCGCTCTGCTGAGAATACAAATCGATTAGGCGGTTGGGAATATGAGAATAAAAACCGAAAAGACCGGCCGGTCCCGAATACCGGGGCCGAACTTGCATTCCGACCCAAAGGGTAGCCCCCGAACTGCTTCATGAAGCGGAAATTATCGATTTGTTTATGTAACTTATGACTTTTCGGCAGGTAGCGCTTTTCACTACTCTTACGGTTGCCAGCAGGTGACGTGTGACTACGTGTCGGCACCCAACGGCATTTGCCGGAAATCATCCTGCTGCCGGCAGAAGTATCGATTCGTCAACCCTCACACCGCGGCGCGGCTCCGCTCCAGGCTCCTTCCCCCAGAAAGCCGTTGGTTGGGCGTACCTGACCCAGTAGCGCCGATAGCCTCCAATTTCAGATCTGGCAACGCACTTTCGGCCGGCCCTTGTGCCACACAGCTAAAACGCCCCCTTGCTCGCTGGTCACGATCTTTTTCAAGGGGGGCCAAGGCGGGTAAAAGCGTCCCAACCGAAACCTCACCACCCGTTCGGACAGCTCTTGACCTCCCTCCAGCTATGTCGCCTTTAACCACCCCTCTTTGCCCTTCCGCCCCACTCCCCGCGATTCTCCTGAATCGGGGCGATCGTTCCCCGGCTCTAGGCGGCCCACGACTTGTCCCTCGACTGTGACCTCGGTACGCCCCCCGACCCCAGACCCAGCCTGCCACTTTGAAGCTAGTAGCCTCCCGGCCCCCGCTTCCCTTAACCGCTCCGAAAGCCCCAACTAGCGACGCCACCCAGATTGACCGGCTACTTGCCCTTAGATATGACGAAGGGGTTCACCCAGGGGTGGCATATCACCCTACAAAAGCTTCCCTGCAAAAGCTGTAAAAGCGTAGCAACTGGGCTACCATAGGGCCTACCGCAATCAATTGAGCGTGTTGGGCTGCATACCCACCTCTTGTTTGGCCATGGGCGAAACTTCTGATGACGAAGTTCAGCACAACCCACGCCCTCACCAGGTAGCGAGGAAAGGAGCTCATATGGTGTACACGATTTGCACACTGCTCCTCGTAATACTCTTACAAGTCGAGCGGCCGGGCTATGAGTTGGTTTTCTCGACGTATATGGGCGGGCAAAATTGGGAGCATGCGCGAGATGTTTGCTGCGACCGTGAGGGGAACATTTATGTGGTGGGCGGGACCAGCTCGCGCGATTTCCCGACTACGCCGGGGGCTTACGACCGCACTTTCGATGAAGAGGGCAGCGAGATCGGCGGTGCCGGTTTCTGCGATGCCTTCGTGATGAAGTTTTCCCCCGAAGGTAAGCTGATTTGGTCCACCTTACTGGGCGGGCCCAATTATGACAGGGCCTACGGCGTCGAGGTGGACGCCAACGGCTTCGTTTATGTGGCCGGTCGCGCGGGGCCGGGCTTCGCGGTCACAGCAGGCGCCTTCCAGACCGAGTATGCCGGCAGCTACTACAACAGCTTCTACGGTTCTCAGAACGGCTTTGTCGCCAAGCTCAGCCCGGATGGCGGCCGGTTAATTTGGGCCAGCTATGTGGGGGTGGGCGAACTGTGCCGCGACATCGCCATTGATGCGGACGGCGACATCTACCTCCCCCTCGGCTGGAACACGAGCTCCGATGAGATCGTTCCTCCCCGATGGATGGAGCGTGCTCTGGCGAGGGGATTCCAAAGGAGGCCTGCCGGCGACCTCGACTGCGGGGTGCTCAAGGTCAAAACCGACGGCTCTAGCGTCGTGTGGGCCACCTGGCTGGGCGGCTCCGCTCGCGAGACCCAGGAGGCGTCCATCCGGGTGGATAGCCGCAAACGGGTAGTGATTTGCCTCAATACCAGATCGCCAGACATGCCCACGTCGGCAGGCGCCGTATCGCGTCGTCTTAACGGCCCCAGCGACGGATACGTGGCCATGTTCGAAGCCGACGGCTCGCGCCTTGTGTATGGAACTTACCTTGGGGGTTCCCTCGAGGATTGGGCCATAAGCACTCACAACTTGGCCCTGGATGATGACGGCAATGCGTACATCGCCATGGGCACGACATCCCCGGATTTCCCCCTTACCAAAGGGGCATTCAGTGCCCGACGTGCCGGCAACAACGACATTGCCATCGTGAAACTTTCCCCCACGGGTGCCCTGCTCAGCAGCACGCTTATCGGAGGGAGTGCTGAGGAAAACGCCGATGGAATCTACGTGGATAAGGCCGGCAACGTCTTCTTTGCCGGGGACACCAGTTCCCCGGATTTTCCCACCACGCGCGGGGCATTCCAGACCGCATTTGGCGGTGACCACGACGCCGTAGTGGTTGTGCTGTCGGCCGATTTCCGCCGCCTGCTTTACTCCACCTATTTGGGGGGGCCGGCCTTCGACACCGGCCGGTCAGGTTGTTTGGGACCCGATGGAAGCCTCCACGTGACCGGGGCAGCCAACGGCCCGGGCTGGCCGGCCCAAAACGCTTTCCAGAGGGCCTTCGCGGGAACTAACAATGGCCGCTGGGGTAACGGAGACTGCATCTTGGCGAAATTCAGGCCAGTAGCCCCTGTTGGACAACGTGCTTCGGCAGAGGTGAATAAATCGCAATGATAAGTTAAGCGTGAATGCGGCCAGAGTCCCGACCGCACAGCAACCCCGGCGGAAGTAAATAAATCACTATGATGAGCCAAGCCGCTCGGTGACCACGCGCCTACCGCACATTGGAGAGCATACCCACAATCACATTTGTGGAAAGACGGTCATTCTTGTGGAAAGACGGTTTTGGATTACGCCGTCCTGCCTGGAAATAGTTTCTTGAGGCAAGAAGGCTTGGGGTGGTTTACCGGGCCGAAAGCATGGGATGGGCTGGCGGACCTCAGATGCCTCGCTCGCTTGGAAAAAACCGCTCGCGCTAAAAGGTAAGTGGCACCACCACTATCCGGGATGCAAGTCGGCGGAGTGGCGGAAGGTACCGATTGGGATTTTTTACGCGCTTTGTGCCGGCCGTCATCGGAAAGCTGCCCCGGGGAGCTTAACTCCTGCATTTGCTTGCCCCGATAGTGCCAGAAGTCAGTGGTTTTCGAAGCCTGCGGCCGCAGAGGCAAGCACCTCTCGAGACCGAAAATTGCAGCAGGCTTTTGTTGGAATTAAATTCCATGGGCGGGGGTGAAAATATTCTCAATCCGGGGTGTGCAGGGGTGTCTCTTGGCAAATTTCAGGTTTCGCTTGAGGCTTTCCCCATGGCAAAGAACGAGAAAGGAAAACCCATGGTGCAGTTACCGAAGAATGGAAGAAGATACAAAGTCTCGGGGTTAGTTTTGCTCCTTGCCCTTACTTCTCTGAGCCGCTGGAGTCTATCGGACCTTAGCGACCTTCAGGCAGCGGAGGTGGTGGACATCGGTCAACGCCGCGAGCTTTTCGTCGATAGCTTTTTGATCGACACCATGGAAGGTTGCCGACCGGAACTTCATCCGCCGCAGCCGCGCGAAATTGTGTTTTCCTTCGATCAACCTTGGGAGGGGCGTTATACCGGGTATATCACGATCATAAAAGACGGTGATCGCTTTCGGATGTATTATCGCGGTTTGCCTTCAGCCTATCATTCTTTAAAGACCGAAGTAACGTGCATGGCAGAGAGTGAGGATGGCATCCGCTGGGTCCGGCCGCACTTGGGACTGTACGAGGTTCACGGCACCAAAAACAACAACGTGATCTTGGCCAGAAACCCGGCGTGTCACAACTTTGCTCCGTTTGTTGATACCCGGGCAGACTGTCCGCCGGCTGAGCGATACAAAGCCCTCGGCGGAGAAGGCAGGAAAGGGTTGCTCGCTTTTACTTCTCCGGACGGAATACACTGGCGACAAGTTCAAGAAAAACCCGTCTTTACCGAAGGGGCCTTCGACTCGCAGAACAACGCTTTTTGGTCAGAGGTGGAGGGTCGATACGTCCTCTATTTCCGGGTCTTTCGAGAAGGATTTCGGTGGATTGCCCGAACCACCTCGAAAGACTTTCTGCACTGGGAAAAGCCCGTGGACTTGGAACTGGGCGGTCTTCCCCGGGAGCATCTTTATACAAACCAGATTGTCCCTTATCCGCGTGCTCCGCATATTTACATCGGTTTTCCCACGCGGTTTTTTCCCGGTCGGCGACTAATCAGTGAGCAGGAGGCCGCCAAAATCGGAACGCCGCAGGAGTGGAATTTCGCAAATGATTGTACGGATATTCTCCTCGCCAGTACCCGGGGTGAAAGTCATTTCCAGCGGTTTCCGGAGGCCTTCATTCGTCCGGGCTTGGATCTGCGGAATTGGACTTCCCGCGCTAATTACGCTGTTCAGGGCATCTTCGAGATGGGCCAAGAGTTGTGGCTTTTCGTGCAACATGCCGTTGGCTATCCATCGAACCATATGCGCCGATACACAATTCGGCCCGATGGATTCGTTTCCATACAAGCGGGAAGAGGTGGTGGATTTTTGCTCACTAAGCCCCTCGTTTTTAGCGGCCGTGAGCTGCGGATTAATTTTTCGACTTCCGCCGGCGGATGTGTGCAAGTGGAAGTACAAGATCCAGAGGGATATCCCTTCGAAGGTTTTCGCCTGGAAGATTGCCCGGAAATCGTAGGCGATCGACTCGATCATCCCGTGCATTGGAAATCGGGGGCAGACCTCAGCAGTTTTGCCGGCCGGCCGGTGCGGCTACGCATTTACTTGCGTGATGCGGATTTGTTTTCTTTCCGCTTCACCTCCCCAAATTAAAACGGGGAGTGCTTTCAAATCTGGGAAAGAACACCGCTGCAACCTAGAGGAACACCTCCTAAGACGCGAAGTAAAGCCCCCAAACATTGGCGGAGCACCGTTACAGGCCGGAACCCCGCTCCAGCCGGGAAGTCAATAGGGATCGTTCCACGTTCGGAGCTTATGCGGGAGAGATCGGGTCAACTTACGGCCTTCAGGCAGTAAGACCAGCAATCGGAAACTGCCGCTCATAAAAGCCTCCTCTCCCCACTCACTAATCTCGAAAAATCAAAGCGCTTAATAGGATCAACGTGCTTAATCGGCTGAAAGTGCTTAACAGGATCGAAGTGCTTAATAAGATCAAAGTGCTTATAGAGTGCTCGACTTGCGATTTTCGATTTAGGATCTTCGATTGGAGCACACTATGGCCCCGCCAAAAACCTCGGAAGAAGTTGCCCGGAGCCAAGCCCGGGAAGACCTGCAACTCCTGAAAAGCGATGTCTTCCGCTAAAAACATGGGGCCCGCAAGTGGCAAAACGCTTGTCGACCAGATCCCGGATGAATCCCGAACGAATCCCAAAATATCCGGCAAGTTCCTCGCCAAAAGACCAATTCGATGCAGCAGAGGATTGTGCGATCGATGCCGCGAAGCTTCGACTTGCTGCATTAAGGCGCAAAGGCAAGCTTGCATCTGCCACGATTATTTTGGCCAAAAAGTCGCGACACAACACGCCTTTAAAAGAGAATCGTGATTTGTGCCCACTCGTATGGAGCGATCTCTACGATCACCGAATCATCCTCGATAGGAAGCTCCCGAATTAAATCGCCTAAGAAACTTGTTTTCTGAGCGGCCCTCGGCTTCCGAAAGCAACGTAGCCGCAGTTGCCCTTGCCGCCCCTCTGTTTCCAAGAGCCGGGTGGTAAGACGCAAAGAGCCGCCCTCTGGACGATCCGTGCCCCAATGAGTTGCCATCACATTCCGAGAGCTTAAATGGAAAAGCCATGCCGAAGTTAAAGCGGGACGCGGAACATCGACGAGAACCGGCGGAGGCGGTGCAAGAAAATCGAGGGCCGCTTGGGCCGCATGCTCCACATCCACCGCCACCCCAAGGCGGAATTTCCGAGCTGTTTCTCCCGGCAGCACTAAAAGCGTGTCCAACTTCCGCACATCATACAGGCGATGAAACGGTAACCCCGCGCAAAGGATGGTGAACCGCGACTTGCCGTCATCAATCTCCACAAAATAGGGGGACTCCAGTTGGACTTTTTCGAACGGTTGGGCCGCCCAAGCCACTCCGTACCGGACCGTGCTGGCCGCTTCGGCCCAAGCGAAACGAGCCGCGTAATAACTCCGCCATGGGTCGCCTTGCGGCAGCTCTTCCGGCTCCAGAGTAATTTCGATCTCAAGCACCGGATTTCCTCGACGTACCCGCAGGCTCTGAACATATCTGGCCACGGTTTTTCCCTGCCGATTGACTAGCCGCCCCCGCGCGGTGCACTCGGCCAAAAGTGGTCCCGGCACCCCGATTTCCAAGCTCTCACAAGCCATGAGGGTGTAGTACCGCTCGACGTCGGTCTCCGTTCCCGGAGTACTCGGGCCATAAGGGTTCAGGTAGCGGAAAGCCAATTCTTGCCCCAACGCATTCGAGCCGGTAGCAAACGAGCGTATGGAGCGAACGGCTCCGGTGATTGGGTTCACAAAGACTTCGAAGAACTCATTTCGCAGAGAGTGCTCTTCGACCATCGAAGCTTCCGCGCGGGAGGTAATCCACCACTTTCTGGCGCCCCCAGTGCGGGACCTGGGGGCGGACGGCGACTCGCCGGATTCAGCCGTGTTGGGAAGCCACACGAAACCGGTGGGGGGTACTTCCAAAACGACTTGCACCCGCTGCGGAGTCCGCCCGATTGCGCGAATCACTTGCGATGCCTCCGGCCGCGGCGAATCGGCAGGAAGTTCTAAGCATACTTGTCGCGGAAAACTGTAGGGATTGACGGCAAGTACGCCCCTTGGCTGACCATTTCGGTCACCCGTAATGGTCCTTGCGAAAGCCGTGGCCCACTCGAGTAACTCCAGCTCAGCATTCGAAACTTCTTCTGGGGAAACACACCCTTCTTCGAGAACCCCTTTCTCTTGGGGCTGGGAGGATGGTTGGTCACCCGACGGGCAGATAGATGCCGCAGCTACCGACGGCGCAGCGCCGCCACCCATTGAAGTCAATTCCTCGCGGCCGGCTGCCGGCCCATCTTCAGGTGTATCCGTGGATTTCCGTTCGTCCACTCCGGAAACCAAAACCGTCAAACTCTGAAGAGCCTTGATCGCTATGCGGCAGGCGGAAAGTTGATGCCATCGCACCCATTGAGAGATGGGATCGACCACCTGTTTGCGAATCATTTGCCGCAAGTAAGGCGATCGGTACTCGTCGGCCCGATAACGTCGGCTTTGACCGGCGTAGTGCGTCTTCTTCAAATAGTCCTCAAGTGAAATGAACTGACCGAGCACCGAGCAGTATCGGGTCGCGCGGCGGAGATCCTGGAACCAAGCGGAAAAACGACCCGGCCAATGGGCCAAAATTACGGCGGCCGCTTGATCCAGGTCCATAATCCCCCCTGCTTTAGCCCCAAGCTGGAGAAAAGTTTCGTCTGCGGCAGCATCGAGGGGAATTCGTGCCAGAGCGTCGATCTCCGTTTCATCGAGGCCGACCCACCGAATGCGGCTTTGGTTGCCCGAAGGAAAAACCCCTTCATCAAGCGTAACATGCACGGCAGCTTCAAATCCCCACTTTCGCAAGATCTGCGGAAGCACGGGAGAAAGCCCAAACGGTCTGCGCCCGAATATCCGCGGACGCTTCCCCAAGATTCGTTCATAAACCGCCAGACCGGCCTTTAAATTTTCCAGGAAGTCCTCTAGCGGCATCAGGGGAATTGGTTCCCAGCGATATTCCCCGCCTACTAGGCTGGCATCTGTTTTACTCCAAAGTTCGCGGATAATTTGAAGTGATTCCGGATCCGTTTCTGCCCAAAGCTCAACGGTCTTTGCTTCCGCCAAGATATTCAGCGGTAGGCCAGAGCCAACCCATTTCCGGAGGCTTTCGCCCAGCGTGGACGGAGCCAAGAGGGTAAGGTCAACCAGATGGGCCTCCACGGGATAAAAATATTCTCGCCCTTCGACCAGTAGATCGAACGCTCGTGTCAGATGTTCCCGGGCTTTGGCCAAATCACCTTGCCGAGCGGTTTGGGCAGCCTCTACAGCTCGGCGCTCCAGACCGATCTGGTCCAAATTGCTCATGTAGCGAAGCTGCCGCGTGAGGAGCTCCACCTGAAAATAGCCGTAGCCCAAGGCGAAAAAATCGGCCACTAACTCCTCGGGAAATGCTGCGAGATCAAACCCTCGGCAAGCCAAAAGATTGAGCAAAGCCGAACGATTGTGAAAATCGACAACTAAGACGCCCGCTTTCTGCTTGGCTTCGTCGAGCCAGCCCTCCGGTAGCCGAGGAATACTACAGCCGGGGACCACCACGAGTTTGTTTTCTAAAGCTGAAGGGGGCGCATCCGCCCGGCTCCACCGAGGCAACTTGTTGATTTGCGCCAAAATCGCCGGGTGATATAACCCAGTCCATCCGCCCAAAAGTTCGTTCGCCTCCCGGGCATCGCGCTCCAGCGAGAGATCTTCCAAGCTGTAACACGGCAGGAGAAGATAAGCTTCGCTGATATCCATGGTTTCTCGTGGCAATCAAACGTCCTTTTGCTTGCAAACCGCCCGTGGGAAAAAACTCCCCTGTCAATGGTGTCGTGTAAGCTTCCCCTAATCGAGCCATACGGAGCGAACCAAACACCGACTCTGCCGACCAAAATCTCCCCTCAGCATTTTGAACGATTCCTCAGCGCTTCGAACGATCGGCGGGCTTTATCGGCCCAATATACTTCGACGCTACGACAATCTGATCGAAAAGTACCCGATTCTCCCGCTGCAAATCGTCAACCCGGTTTCGACGCAAGGCCTCCGGTGTGACGTAATGTAACAACCAGAAAAAGTTGATCTTCAGACGTGTGTCAGTTCGCCAATTAAATCCTTCGAAAGGAGTTCCCCCCGCATGCAACAGTGCGAAGCCAAGTCCAGTCCAAGGTCCCCGTGGAGCCCCCTGACGAAAATCAGCCACTAACTTGCCATCGAGCCACAAAGCCAGGCGGCCATCGTGGCTATCGGCGCTTTCGTTTAATCGGATCATCACTTCGACACACTGCCACCGACCCACGGGTACCACTTGAGGCTCCGGCGGTTGAAGACCATTCCCCCAGAAACGACCATCCGCCGACTGCTTCATTTCGTGCCAATACACGTAGAAATTCCAAAGACCCGGCGGCGGGTATTTTCCACTGAAACCGAATGGCTCGATGCCTACCGTAATCCGCTCGTCGCCTCGCGGCCGGGTTCCGGCACCCCCTTGTGGCCAGTTGGTCGGCGGACGGTACCCACCCATATGCACAAAATGGTGCACATAGCCGGCCGGCTCCGGAAATTTCACGTAAAAACGTGCGAAGGCACATTCGAGCTCTTTCGATAGACGTTTGTACAAATGCCCTCCCGTATCCTGAGCGGGCCGCGCCGTGATTTGTAGGGCACGTTGCCCGATAGCCCCAGCAGGGCCATCTTCTATCAACATCAAGCCTTCTCCGCGAGGGTTTTTGGCGTCGTTCCATCGCGAAAGGACATCAGCGAGGTTCTCGGCCTCGAAATCTTCCGCAAAGACCACGTCGGGGGCCCCGGCCAAGCCCGCATCACCGGGATAGTGCGCTGCAATGCCGAATCCTTGCGGGAGACCGGTCTTTTCCGCCTCCAAGCCTTGAGCAGCCGCCAATTCCGCAGTTGTGCAACCCACCAACGAGGAACAAATGAAAGCGAGCAAAGCCCACCCTTGAATCCAAACAAAGAGCTTTAGGCTATCGAAACCTGGGTATGTTCGCCAATAAAAACCCCGAAAGCCAATGCGCGAATCGATCGTCCGAGGGTTCAGAACGAAATGCAGCATTTGGCCTCGGATTGTAGCTACAGCTCGCCGAATCATCGTCGCACCCTTTTTCTCTGGGGGCTGTCAGACAAAGTTCTCCCGAGCGAGCAAGTGCACGCCCGGAAGCATCGAGTCTACCGTGAAACATCCTTACCTTATGTATCCCCATCCAACAGCATTCGAGGTCACAGTTATCACCAAAGGATGACAATTAAAACAAAAGGATATAAGGATATATAGAGGATCCTTAGGCGATACCCGCTCCAACCCCCTGTGCTGGGTTACCTTGCGACCTACTATATACCGGGAGAGTTCGCGGCGGTATCCGGCGGAAAGGCTATTCGTCAAATTTAGCAGTCGTGGTGGTTGCCGGCAATAAATTCCTAGGATCTCGTGCGCAGCAATCCGGCACAAAGCCCGCCGCTAACTTTGAGATGGTTACTTTGAGGTGCTTACCTCGACGGCTGAGACTCCGGGGTGGTTTTAGCCGCACCCACTCTCCCAGCAGAAAAGCCGGGCTGCATTCCGCGAAGTTACTGCGGCTAACTCCTCGGTAGACACGCCGCGTAATCGGCTAAGCTGCTCTACCGTGTGCAGCAGATACGCCGGCTCGTTGCGTTTATCTTTATTGCGAAGCGGCTCAGGCGTCAAATAGGGACTGTCGGTTTCCACCAGCAGATGATCCAAGGGTACGGCCTTGGCTGCCTCCCGCACGGTATCAAATTTGCGATTCCGGTAAGTGACTGCCCCGGCAAAGCTGATGCAAAATCCTAGGTCGACAAATTCCGAAGCTACCTCGGCTCCGCAGCTAAAAGCGTGAATGACTCCTCGAAAAGGCTTCCGCTCAATCGCTGCCTTGAGCATGCGCAAAAGATCCGCCTCCGCCTCGCGGCAATGGATGATGACGGGGAGATCTAATTTTTGAGCTAACCAAAGGTGCCGATCAAAATACTCTTGCTGAAGCGCAAACGGGCTGAACGACCAGTGCCGATCCAGCCCCGTTTCACCCAGAGCCACTACTCGAGCCATGGCGGAAAGTCGCTCGACCGTGGCCCAGTCCTGAGGTTCTGCTTGCCCGCAGTAATTCGGCTGGATACCTACCGCCGCATAAACCTGAGGATATTCCTGGGCAATCGCGATGACCTTTTCGCTCGATTGGGCATGCAAAGCAGGACAAACAATTCGTACGACTCCTGCATCAGAAGCACGCCGCAACACCTGCGGAAGATCGTCCTCAAATTCTTCCGCATCCAAATGGGCATGGCTATCCACAAGAGGATGGTGGGGATCTACAGGGGAAAACAACGGGGAACTCTCGACCAAGTTAGAAAGGTTCCCTATTCGACCGGTTAAAATCCGCTTTATGACTGCTTTCTATCCGTTTTGAACTCCATTAGCCAACGATCGACTAGCGATCAAAATCCGACTTATCGGCGATCGCCGGCACGACATGCAGATTTGAGAACATGCGTTCAGTATCCATCGATCTTTCGGGCTGCATTGGCATCTTCGCAGATCGCTTGGGCCAGCTCGCCAACAAGGACCCCCGAAACGAGGATCATTCATTTCCTCTCAAGGCGAAAGCATTGCTTTTGAAGCCGCCACATTCCTTCTAAAGCGGTTACTTCCGAAGCGGCAACCGTTGATTTTCCTGCGGAAAATCCGGCAGTTATGCCGCTGTGGAAGCCGATTGCTTTTGCTCAAGAAGACTGCGCAGTTTATCGAGATAATCGTGCTGCTTTCTTAATATTTGCTCCAGCAAACTTCCCAACCAGGGAACTTTCGCCAATTGCCTTACACATTGGGCAAGGGCTTTGGTGTCTGATACCTGAGTCTCATACACCACTTGAACCAAATAACCCATCGAAAGGTCGTGCAAAGCCGCAAACCGGGTCGGAAATCCGCCGGGCTCAATTTCGCCGCGCAAATCCACGAGTGCTGCGGAAATTTGCCGTGCCCACTCCTCGTGATCTGCTGCCCATTGGGCCAGTAGTTCCGCCGCCTTCTCGGAATTGCGACGTCTCCAGGGCTGGATTTGTCGAAGGTAGACCGGTAAGGAATATTTCAATAACCGAAGGGCACGGTTAAGTGCGGTAATTTCTTCACGAAGTTCGTTCATAGGCCGATTCTTGTCGTCAATCCCGAGTAGGCTCCCCACGGGAGGACCACCGCCGAGGCTGCCTTTTCCGCTATCAGAAATAGCTCATTCCACCAAATGCCGAACACAATCAGCGGAACAGTGATGGCTAGCAGGAAAAGCTTGGCCCCGTTTGAAAGATTTTGGCGGGGCAGGGAGTCGGCCGTAACTGGGTCGAGGGTCATCACCTTAATAACACGTAGATAATAGAACAAACTCAGCACGGTATTGAAAACCGCAATCGCCAGGAGTCCCCACAACTCAGCCCGAGCCAATGCCGCGAAGATGCTGAATTTCGCCATAAACCCGGCTAAAGGCGGCAAACCTAATAGGCTAAAGAATATAATGGTTCCGCAAACAGCCACGAGCGGTTGGTATCGGATCAAACCCGCACAACTGTCGATCTGCTCGCTCGACAGTGTGTTCCGAACAAAGGCCGTCAAAGCGAAGGCACCTAAATTCATAAACAAGTAGATGACCAAGTAGAACAAGGCGGATGCCACCGCGGCTTTAGCCGCCTCAGGGGTAGGCCCACTGAGTGCCACCGCGGCAGCTACCGGCATGATCAGGTAGCCCGCGTGTCCAATCGTCGAATAGGCCATTAAGCGCTTCAGGTTTTGTTGACCATAAGCCGCCCAATTTCCAAAGGTACAAGTCAAGGCTGCAAGAACCGTGAGGAGCGCCACAAAGAAGTTTCGCACGGCTTCTGTTGCCGGCGGAGTGCCCAAGGAGTCCGTTAACGAATTCGGAGTGCTTATCGTTGAAAAAACCGCCGGAGCCGAGGCAGCAACCGCCGGAGCATCCACCGCTTGAACTGTCGCCGACGGCGGGGCGGTGAATAAAAGCGTTACACGAAGTAACAAGGCTAATGCAGCAGTCTTCGAAGCCACCGACAAAAACGCTCCAACCTCCGCCGCGGCTCCTTCGAAGACATCGGGTGTCCAAAACTGGAATGGCACCGCCGATAGCTTAAAGGCCAATCCAACCAGAAACATTAAGGCACCCAGGCTCATCACTGCCGCAGCTGCTGGCTGCTCTGCCAGAATCTGCGGCAAATCGGCAGCCAGCCGGCTTGCCATCGTGGGCAGATGAACCGATCCCAATAGCCCGCCGATTAAACTGATTCCGTAAAGCATGATTCCGGCGGTGCCCGCACCAAAAACCGCAAATTTCAAGGCGGCCTCGCTGCTTTCTCGCCGGTGTTTTAGCAAGCCGGCCATGGCATAGCCGGGAACACTAGCCATTTCGAGCCCAAGAACGACAATCACGGCATGATTGGCACTCACCATCAAGCACATCCCCAGAAGAGCCGCCAACGAAAGCACATAGAATTCGGTGGCGGAACCCAGGCCGGGAATTCCCGATATCCAGGTAAAAACCGCAAAAAGGAGCAAAAACAGTGCGAGGAGGGCCCGGCAGTACACCGCGAAATCATCTTGGACCAAAACGCCGCCGAAAAGAAAGGCGGGCTCGGGGAGAATCGGCGGCCAAAACGCTGCCCAGGCTGCCAGCACCGCACCGGCTAACGTCACGCCCTGAGGCCCCCAGGACCATCGGGGAACCAACATCCGCACAAAAAGTAAAGCCACTATCGTGGCGCAGAGGATCAACTCCACCCGGAAGCCGGGCAGAGAAACCGTAACAAGGTCGCGGAGGTTTTGATCGATCAACTGATCCAAGTTCACGATCGGTCACCTCCGCTGCAAAGAGTTGCCGCACGACGTGGCCACAAGCAAGTTGGCAAATTCGTCGCCGCCCGGAGGGCACCCACAGTGGCTTTGCCTGCTCCCCGGATACGGGATACCCATTCCTTCGGTTTTGGCCCCGCTTTTCTGCCCCGTGAAATTCCCGCAAATCCAAGTCGCCGACAAGTGCTGATATTGCAACTGTTCCCAACACCCAAAAGTCCGAAGACGGGAATACCGAATTCTAAGAAAATCGTTAATCAACCTCGCGGAAATGAATCGTGATTCATTCGCCGGTTTCGAGCCTTCCGCTGTCCAATGCTCATTAGGAGCTATCGATACCGAGCACATCACGCGTTGGCTTACCGAAGGCACACCACCGGTTAGCGGTTGCAAATCGCGGTCTACCATCTTGTGCTCTTTCTGCGAGACGCGAACCGCGGACGCTGCGGACGAAGCCGTATCTGCCTTCTCTCCTGCCTGATCAGTTCCGGATATCTGCGGAATTTTTACCCGCTCCATCCAAACTCCAAGATCCTCTACCGTTCGCCGTATACTAGGCGACATGAAGCCCAGCAAAGCCTTCGGGTAGATCCCCAACAATATGGCGAGGAAAACTAAGGGGACGGCGATCGCCACTTCGCCGCGACGCATCGGCGACAAATCCTCGGGGTGAGGACCGCGGTACTCCGCCCCAAGGTACACCCTCCACATGGTCCACAGGATATAACCTGCCGTGAGGATCACCACAGAAGCCCCCACGACCGCCACCACCGGACTATATCGCCATGCGGACAGTACAACGAAAAACTCCCCAATAAAGCCGCATAAGCCAGGCAACCCCATGGCGGCAAAGAAGATGATCATCGAGATGGTACCATACACCGGCATTCGATTGAAAAGCCCGCCGAATTGGTTCAAGTTACGATGGTGAACGCGTTCATAAATCACGCCCACCAAAAAGAACATCCCGGCCGAAGTAATCCCGTGAGCGATCATCTGATACATCGCCCCGTTGATTCCCATGGCCCAGTAGTCGCGAATAAACCGATTTTCCGCCGTCAAGCTCCAGGCGCCCAAACCCAGCACCACATAGCCCATATGGCTGACGGAGCTATAAGCGACCAGTCGTTTAAAATCGGTTTGCGCCATCGCGGCAAAGGCCCCATAAACCATGCTGATCACCCCCAGGGCCACCACCAAGCCGGCCAATTCGTAGGCGGCATCCGGGCACACGGGGTAGCAAAGTCGTAGGAGGCCGTACCCTCCCATTTTCAGCAGCACCCCTGCCAGAATCATTGAAATGGGGGTCGGTGCTTCCACATGGGCATCCGGCAACCAAGTATGCACGGGAACGGCGGGCACCTTGATTAAAAACCCGATCATAAAAAGGATGAAGACCCACCATTGGACCGACTGCCCCCAGAGCTCTCGTGCGAAAGGAGAGTTCGGCATTTGCCCCAACTCGGCCAAGGCCAGCATATTGAAGGTGTGAATCGGCTGATTGCCAGCTTGGGTTAGGATATTCGGATCGATGAAACATGCCTGAAGCTGTGCCTCATTCAATAGTCGAAGATCGCTATTGAAATACAGCATCAGCATCCCCACGAGCATCAATACACTTCCCACCAGCGTGAAGAGAAAAAACTTGATGGCGGCGTATTCCTTTCGTGGTCCTCCCCAAACTCCGATCAAGAAATACATGGGCAGAAGAACCACCTCCCATAAGACATAGAAAAGAAAAAGGTCTAAAGCCATAAACACCCCGAACATGCCGGTATGCAGCAGAAGGTAAAGCGCACAATACGCGCGGACATGTTCACGAATTCCCCAACTGGCTGCCATGGCCAGCACGCCGATGAGGGCAGTCAACATGACAAGAGGAAAGTTGATCCCATCGAGCCCCAGAAAGTAATAGATTCCAAAGCCCTCGATCCAGCCCACAGAAAAGCCGTGCTGTACCCGCCCGCGATCCCAAGCCGTCGCCGAGCCCGGCCGAGCCGGCTCCGGATTTATGGCCAAATATCCCACCAGGAGGAGCAAAATGAGCATCACGGCCAGTGAAAACAGCTTCATTTGCTCCTCGCTTTGTCGTGGAAGCAAAGCCACGACTGCCGCACCTACCGCCGGCAGAAAGATAATCAGGCTTAAAACCACAAACGGATTCATTACGACGGTCATTGCCTTTTTTCGAGCTTTAATCGCTGAACGGAAAACGTCATTCTTGGGGCTGTTTTCTCAAGTGCAAAAGCCTCGGCATCGGTAGGACGAACCGCTGGGCCGATGAACCTCCTGCTTTTGTCGCCTACGTTGAACTTCACGCCTTAATTTCCGATCACCACGACCAACAACCTAAAGATTGTTTCGGCTGAATTTGCCCTTAATACTGCTCAGTTCGCCCATGCGATTTCCTTGGGGATAAACCTCCCTATCCTGCGGAAACCCAAAGCCAGTGAACCAAAGCAAATAGTGCCACCGTTCCCAGTACCACCACCATCACATACTGCCGCAACAATCCCGTCTGAACACGCCGAAGGAGTAAGCCCAAGCGAAAGACCCCTGCCGCGATCAAATTCACGGCTCCATCCACAAACCAGCGGTCGAGCAAATCTTCCAAGCGAGCCACGAGGGTCACCACCCGGGCAAATCCGTCGATCAAACCATCGATAATCACCCGATCAAACCACGCCGCTACGGATGCCAAAGCTAATGCGGGCCGAACAAATATGGTTTCATAAAGCTCATCAAGATACCACTTCCGCTGAAACAACACATAGAGGGGGAGAAAAAGCCGGGCAAATGCCGCCGGCGTCACCACCCGCCACCCGTAGAGCATCACAGCTCCCAAAAACCCGATCAGGGCCGCACCAAAAGCAAGCCATGTCGCCTGATGATGAATGGCTGCCTCGTGGGAGAGATACTCGGGGGGCAACACGACAGCGGGCCACCACAGACCTGGGCTGATTCCATTCGCAATCACGGGGGCACGCGCTTGTTCCAGAAAACTCATGATCCCCCACGAGCTGCCCGGTACCGTCCATCCAGCAACAATCGAAAAGAATGCGAGTACCACCAGAGGCCCCACCATCAACCGGGGCGACTCATGAGCATGTTCCCAGCGGTGTGGGTCCCGCGGAATTCCCGCAAAAGTCTTGAACCAAAGACGAAACATATAGAAAGCCGTCATGCACGTGCCGAGGACCGCTGCCGCCAGGAGGAACTGCCCATGAAGCCCCCCAAATCTTGCAAGCGAGCACAGTTGGGCAATCATCGCATCCTTCGAATGAAACCCGCTTAACCCCACCCACATCGGTACCCCCGCACCGGCGATGGCCAAGCACCCCACGAGCATCGTGCCCGCGGTCCACGGCATCTTGTGTCTTAGCCCACCCATGCTCGTCATCTCGTTGGTATGACAGGCGTGGATGACCGACCCGGCCCCCAAGAAAAGCAGGGCCTTAAAAAATGCATGCGTCAGCAAGTGGAATAGCCCGGCCGCCCAACCACCGACTCCTAATGCCAGCATCATGAAACCTAATTGGCTGACCGTCGAGTAAGCAAGCACCCGCTTTATGTCCGTCGCGACTAAAGCCATGCTCGCCGCCAGTAGTAGCGTCACGGCACCAACATAGGCAATCACCAGAACAACTTCCGGCGGGAAAGCGGGGTAAAAGCGACCCACAAGGTAAACTCCCGCCGCCACCATCGTCGCCGCGTGAATGAGAGCACTAACCGGCGTGGGCCCCTCCATCGCATCGGGAAGCCACACATGAAGAGGAAACTGAGCACTTTTCCCCACACAACCGCAGAAAATGCCAAGCCCGGCCAAGAGCAGGAGCCCATACGTCAATTCCGTAGATACATCCCCCGCCGCGGCCAATCCGTACGATTGTTCCCCCGATTTCGCCTGAAATGACCCATCATGCCCATGTAATTCGACTTGCAAAACCGCCGGGGAAAATTGTCCCATGGAAGGCACATGCCCACTGCGGTCCAAGACCTCCGAATCGGCAGTCTTCAAGGAGGCCTGGATTACCGCGGTTTGATCTCGGAACGCAGTCGCCGACCCATGCGTCGGAGAACCACCTGTATCTATAGCTCGACAAGCCTGTGCGTGACTGAAAATTCCCGGCCCTTGCGGTGAATCATTGAAATGCAAAGTACCGAGAGCTCCCCAGAACGCGGCCAACCCAACCAACATGCCGAAGTCGCCTACACGGTTGACCACAAAGGCTTTCGTGGCCGCATAGTTGGCCGAGGGTCTTTCCCAATAAAACCCGATCAGCAGATAAGAGCAAATCCCCACCAACTCCCAAAACGCAAACACCATGGCCAAATTGTTGGCCAGGACCAAACCCAGCATACTGAAGCAAAAGAGCGACAAGTACTGAAAAAACCGAGGAAAACGCCCCGGCCGCCGGATCGGCTTGCAGTCTTCTCCAAGCACTAGTGGGTCGGTTACCTCGGCCAGCTCCTCATGCATATAAGCCAGCGAATAAACATGGATACAGGTGGCCACTAACGTGATCATCACGAACATGGCCACCGTGAGGGCATCGATGTAATAGCCGATCGTTAATCTAAGATTGCCGAACTCAGCCAGTGTATACCAATCACCGGTTACTAAGGCATGCGGTCGGGCACCGATCTGCGTCGTGTTATCCGCCTGATTGGATGTCCCGGTTTGCCGAGCGGAAAGACCCCTCCCGACTGCTTCGCCCCCATAAGATCCGACTCCTTGGCCCCCCGAATAGGACACACCAACGAATGCGCAGCCGAATGCCGCCTGTTGGCTTCCTGCCAAAGGCTCAACGAGCGCCATTGCCTTAAACTCACTAAGGCCAAAGGGCTCATGAACTGCATTTTCTTTCGGCGAACTAATGGCCCAGGCGAATCCGCCGGAGTCAGGGGCTCTCCACGATGAGAATTTCGACCAGAAGGACTCAACGAAAAAGGACTCAACTAAATTGCCGGCGCGATTTGCCTGCGAATCCTCCGAGTGATTAGCGGATACGGGCTTCTTCGAGTCATTAGGTGGTCCCAATAACGATGCGTGCCCATGATGTTCATGAGAGGCTTTTTCCCACAGCGGAAACTCGCTTACCCAGATCGCTAATGCCGCCAGAGAAGCAAGGAAAGAGATCCCCACGGCTCCGCAGGCCAAATAGCCGGCGTGCCGTCCACCCCGGCCCATCCGCGGTCCCCAAAATATGATAAGGAAAAATGACCCTAGAGGCACAAGCCAGGCTAGGGCCATCAAGTTGGGTAATGCCGTTGTGAAATTCATTTAGTTTTCCAAACTTCAAGCACGATCTCTGGTGCAATAGGGTATTTTTCGCTTCTTGGGATTCTATCTCCGCCGGTTTTCACCCTTTCAGCTCATCCGCCTGATCGACGTCGGCTGTAGCATGAAGGTTGTAATAGTTTAATGCGATGGCCAGCGCGATGGCAGCCTCCGCTGCGGCCAAGACGATCACAAAAATGGCCATTAACTGACCATCCAAACCCAGGAAGCCGTCGGCACCCGCCGCCAGCATGGGACTGCCGAAGGCTACCAGGTTAATGTTGGCCCCATTGAGGACCAATTCGATTCCCAAAAGAACCCCAATCACGTTGCGCTTGGTGGCCATGCAAAAAACACCACACACAAAAAGCACGGCCCCCACCAGCAGGTAATGACTCACGTGAAGTGATCCCAATAGTCCCACCACGCGTAAAATCCTCTTCAAAAATCGCTTTATCTGATCCGTGCAGCACGAGGCCTTGATCCATGTGGCACGAGGCCTCGCGGATCATTCAATCTCTTAATCGCGGTTTTCGTGCCTGACGTCCAAGCGGAAAATCAAATCATCAAAACTCACAAATCTTTTACGGTGACTCGTCCCCTCCGAATTTCGCCGCACTCTCCCTTTAAGGGAGGAACAAAGCAAAGTCACCATCGCCAGCAATCTTGTCTGCCTGATCCACGATAGTTTTTGGCGTGTAATCGAGCCCTGTCATTCTCCATCCACTCTCATTTGAGCAACGCGGAAAAAATCGTGGCAAAAATCTTAGCATAGATTAGCATAGAATCGAGGGCCTTCACGTGCGGACAAACCCTCATTGCGTTCCCAAACGACTACGAGGGTTCGCTTTCAGGAGGCAGAGGCCGCCTCGGTCGGGCCAAATATGCCGCCCCGATCAACACCGCCAGCAGGTGAATAGACACAATTTCGAAGGCCAATAAGTACCCCATCAGCCCCGCGGCACCGGCCGAATGCTCTCCCGCCACCTGCTCGGCACGCACTCCCACCAAAGCCAAGCCCAATCGCGAAGTCTCCGGAACCAGTTGAGCAGAGCCGGTCTGCGTGGAAGCTATCGGTTGCGTCCACTGGTTAACGGAGAGGGCTGCCCAAACCAACAACCCCAGAAGTAACCCACAGCCAATTGCGGCCGTGAGCCATTGGGTGCGACTGATTCGTAGGGTGATTTGTGGGCCGCCTGAGGTAAGCATCAACCCAAACACAAGTAAAACCATCGTCCCGCCCACATAAATTAGTAGTTGGACGACCCCAAGAAAGATTGCTCCGGCCAGAAAATAAAGCCCGGCAACCGCACCCAAACTTCCGACGAGATAAAAGGCCATGCGAACAATGTTTCGCCCCAGGGCCACTGCGATGGCAAACCCGCAGGCAAGCCCGGCAAATAAAAGAAAAGTTAGGGCCTCACCTAAAATCTGCACTATTGCACCTTTCGCTTATGATTCGTGTCAGAAGGTCAAACCTGCTCGACAAACCGCTTCAAAATTCGACCTATTCAAAACTCGAACTATTTGCGCTGACCTCAACGCCCTATTTCAAGCCGAACTAAAGCCATTATTCTACCAGATTCTCCCTCTCCCCAATCACTCGTCCGCCTATCCCCCCATTACTCCGTCTTAACTCATACGCCCGAAGAACGCCCGCCTGCATTACAAAGACGATCTTTCTTGCCCCTGCATGGACTTCAATCTCCTGCCCCTCCAAGGATCCCATCCAGCAAGGCGGGGTTAACTTCGCACTGAAAGATACATGCTGACAGATGATGCAGGATTTCCTGTTTTAATGCGACATTATCATCCAGCCTTCAGGGACAAAAAACCGCGCGACATCTATCCCCAAAACGCCCGCCGGAAAGGCCGCTTTCCAGAACAAGCTACCAATGAAGGCCGCCGCCGCAATCGGAAGACAGTACTTCAAGCACATCGTCATGACCTGGTCAATCCGCAACCGAGGCAAGCTCCATCGGGCCCAAATAATAGCCACGGCGATCAAGATCCCTTTAAGAACGAAATTCACAGCCCCCGCGAATTGACCGATAACCGACGCCCAAAAGCCGTTTTCGGCCGAAAGTCCGAGCCACCCCGCCAAGGGGATAGGGCCGTGCCAACCACCTAAAAAAAGGATGGCAGCTAGTCCTCCGACGGCAAACATCGCCACATACTCCCCGAGCATAAACACGCTCCAACGAAAGCCCGAATACTCCGTCATGAAACCGGCGACCAACTCGCTTTCTGCCTCGGGCAAATCAAAAGGAGCACGATTGATGCTCGCAGTCGCGCAGGTCAGAAATACCCAAAACGCGATAAAACTGAATTGGTTATGAAACAAAAACCAATTCCAGAACATCCCCGCCTGCACATTGGCCAAGGTGACCAAATCCATCGTCCCCGCCAAAAGCACCGGAATGACCGCACACAATCCCAAGGGAATTTCATAGCTAACCACCTGAACAGCTTCGCGCATTCCCCCGAGCAATGACCACTTAGAGCCAGAAGCGTACCCCCCCAGCAGCACCGCGTAAACCTCGAGACTCGCCACCGCCAACAAAAAGAACAATCCCACGTTAAGTCGCTGTGCCACCCAGCCATCCGAAAAAGGCAGAGCCAGAAATAAAAGGAAAACCGCGGCAAACCCAAGATAAGGGGCGATGCGGAAAAGCACTCGATCCGCTGCGGCGGGAATAATGTCTTCTTTGGTCAGAAGCTTCAGACCGTCAGCGACCGACTGGAGCCACCCGAATCGCCCCCCCACACGCGTGGGACCCAAGCGATCTTGAATCCGGGCCGAAATCTTCCGCTCCGCCCAAACGAAGAACGCTGCCAACGTCATCACGAAAACTAAGATCACCAAACAACCCAGCAAGACCATAAAATAAATGCTCTTCCGCCTTTCTCGATCTTGATCAAATCCCAATTTCTTGGATCGAAGCTTTCTAACAGCACCTCGAAGTCGCTAGCCGTTTTTCCCGGCTTATTCTGACGCCACCTTTCGCGATGCCTTAGTCTCCACCTTATGCGGGCACCACTTCTTTCACAACTTCTCTCACACTCCCGAAAGGTTAGTCTCCGCCTTATGGGGGCACCACACTGCTATTTGCTCGGCAAACTACTGCGACTTTGCGGCCCCCCACTTCTGTCGCCCTCTAATTTCCGATTTTAGTCCGCTCTCTTTCAGTGCTTTGCCTCCCGATCCTCCTCTGCAATTTTCCGCTTTTTCACTCTAGTTCTCACGTCGTTCTGTTCGAGGAAAAAGGGCTCCCGAATTCTCAATAAACTAACCCCTTCTCAGCGATCTACCTCGCCCAGCACAATATCCAAGGAACCCACGATCGCCGGCACATCGGCAACAAGAGCCCCGCGACACAGCTCCGGCAACACCGACAGATTGCAGAAGGAACTACTTCGGGCCCTCGCCCTCCAAGGAATTGCCGATCCATCCCCCACGACCAGAAACCCCATTTGCCCCTTGGGAGCTTCGGTCTCCAAATACGCTTCTCCCTTCGGCAGCTTATGAGAATGTTTGATCGGACTTCCCACAGGCCCCTCGGTAGCCCGATACTTCTGGATCGCCTGCCGTACAATCTCCACCGATTGATGAATCTCTACCATTCGCACAAAATACCGGTGCCAGCAATCGCCGAGCACAGTCGCCGAAGGAACCGGCGGCAAACCACGAGCTTCCGGGTAATGCCCATTCACAAAGCAAGCAATCTCGAATTGGTACGGGTCATAAAGCTTCGTGTAACATGGCTCGCCGTAGCGTCGTAGATCCCAATGCACACCACTACCCCGAAGCACCGGGCCCGTGCAGCCGTACTCAATCGCCAACTCTGCCGGCAGAACCCCTACTCCCGCCGTGCGCCGAATGAAAATCGAATTGACCGAGAGGAGGGCGTGAATACCCTCTAAAACGCTTTGAAATTGGTCTAGAAAAGCCTCGCAATCCTCGAGCCAACCCCGCGGCAGATCCGCCATCACCCCCCCAATCATAATGTAGCTATAGGTTAATCTGGCTCCACAAGCCCGCTCGAAAAGTGTTAAAATCTTCTCTCTTTCTCGAAAGCAGTACATAAAGGGAGTAAAGTTTCCAAGATCTAAGCCGTACGTGCCCACAGCAACCAGGTGGCTTGCGATCCGGCCGAGCTCCGCAATAATCACACGCAAATGACGACCTCTTTCGGAAATTTCCATTCCCAAAAGTTTTTCCACGGCCATAGCCCAGCCGAGATTCATGTTCATTCCCGCCAGATAATCCATACGGTCGGTATAGGGAATCCACTGCTGGGCCGACACATTCTCCCCGACCTTCTCCGCACACCGATGCAAGTACCCGATGTGCGGCGTGGCCTCGAGCACCATCTCCCCCCGCGTCCGTAAAACCAGACGAAGCACCCCATGCGTGCTCGGATGCTGGGGACCCATATTGATTAAGAGTTCGTCGGTTCGGACGTCGAACTCTTCCCACGTATTGGCAGAAGGTCGAGGGTTCTGATCCACCCGCTGCTCAGACATACACGGTTCGACCTCTCAAATCTTGTGTAAAATGTTTGGAACCTAACGCGGTTTCATCGAGGCCACGTGGTTACCCGCGAATTAGGCTTTGTTCCGTGTTCCGTTCCGGCAACTCGAGGTTCCTTGCCGGTACCGCATTCCTCCTTCGAATACCGGTTTGCTACTCGCTCGCAAGGTTGGATGCGCGGATACATCCCTTGACACACCCCCTACTTCGCAGGGATGCCGTGATATTCCTCGGGCATCTGGTAATCCTTTCTCAGAGGATGCCCAACCCAATCCTCCGGACAAAGGATCCGCCTCAAATCCGGATGCCCCACGAAACGAATCCCCATCAAATCGAAGACTTCCCTTTCGTGCCAAATGGCCCCCCGCCAAATGTTGGTGAGTGTTGGCACCTCGGGAAGTTGACCGGCTTGACTATCTTTCCAACGGGGGAGCCTTACTTTCAAAACCAGCCGGTGTCGGTGCGACAGACTGCTCAGGTGATACAACAACTCTACGCGTGGTTCGCCCAACGCCGCCGCTTTCTTCGGGTCGGTGTGAAAATAGTCCACTCCGGAAATACAGTTCAGCATCTCAAACTTCAAATCCGGCTGATCTCGCAAGAAGCAAGCGATCTCCGGCAAAGCTGCCGGCTGAACTTCAATCCAAGCGTCCACAACCTCCGTATTGATCCCCACAATTTTCTCGCCGAACTGTGCCAGCAATATTTCGTAAATCTGTTGCAGACTCATCTCTTGTCGTTATATCTTCAGGAGTGATCCAAGCTTGCGCCCTGAACACATTATGCCGACTCTCGATCCTCTCGATTTGATCTCCTCCAACCGATTCGATCGAATGACCCTCTTTGATTCAATGAACCTCTTCTAGTCGACTTGATTTCAAAAAAGCTTTTCGGGCGTGCCTTCAACTTCTTCGAATACTCCTGCGGTCCCGCTTGGCTATTGGCTATTGGGGAATTTAACGCCCTCGAGAGCACACCTTTTACAACTCAGGGCATGTATCGGAATTCACTGCAAATCCCGCGTTTGTTGGCGTACCCGCCCCCAAATCAGCTTCCTGAGTGACCGCCTGATGTCGTGCCGCAGACTGGTTCCGCCGTCGCCATTCGGCCGATCGCACCCAATCCAAGTCTCCCATCGACCACAAATAGGCGAAACCGATTAATAGCACTCCGAAGAATATTGCTATTTCTAGTGCAATCACCCACCCCAAACGTTGCATCGCTTGAGCGAAGCCTAAAAGGCGATCCGGATCCTCCGGCAGCTCAGGCACCGAGGACGCCCCCAATAATTCCTGAAGCTTCCCCCTTCCTGCCTCAAGTAGACTCGATTTTTGAGTTGCGCCAGCCCGCTGCGCAGGAGAGGCTATTTGCTGAGCTTCTGCACCGTGATGCGGCTCCGATATCAAAGAAAGCGGCCCTGAACTTGCGACCACTGAGGGGCGATCGTCCAGACCGTTATCGCGGCGGATCGGGTCCTCCACTCCCGGCGTAGCGGAATTAACCGCAGTTTGAACGATTTTGTTTTCGGCTGCTGCCCGGCTCCAAAGCCCTGCAAGCTGGGTCGCTTTACCAAACACAACTGCCGGCGGAAAGAAAAACATAATTTCGACGTCGAAGATAATAAACAATAGTGCGGCTACGTAGAATCGGATGTCATATTGGACTTGCGTACTTCCGATCGCCGGTTCGCCGCATTCGTAAGGGCGGAGTTTTTCGGGGGTCGGATTGTAAGGCCGCAGGAATCGACCCAGGAGCAAGGCAGCGAAAATTGCCAGAACTCCCACTGTCACAAATAAGATCAAGCTTTCGACGAACGCAACAGGGTTCATGGGCTATTGTTCAAACACCAGGATCTCTTCAGTCTTATCCTTGCGGCCATACTCTGACTTGAGTTTGCGACTTAGGGTTGCGGCCGAACTCCTAACGTCATTCGGTTCACAATAGTCGGCGGAGGGCCCTCCGCAAGATTCCGAAGGATTCGGATTTGGGTATCACCCAATCACAGGCCGAGTATCGGGGAATTTTAAGAGCTTTTCCGCTCATTGCCAACTCGTTAGCGGGTTTTGGGGCCGAAAGCGCCCAAGACACCTCGGCGGTCATTTAAGCCCCCTAGGAAGTCCACATGATTGGCTGTCCATCACGCCAAAAACCTAAAGGAATCTGCGTCCCGGTTAGCTTAAGAATTCTGCGTCCCGGTTAGCTTAAGAATACAGCCTCAAAAAGCTAAGCAAAAAAGTTTTGAACCATCCACGGGGGCCTGCCCGAATCGGCTGGGAACCAGCGCAGACGGGGCGCGTTAGCCGACCACCGATACCCCCCAAACCCGATTTGCCCGCCGGTTAACCAGCTCTTTTCCTCTCCGCGGCTTCCAACCGAATGCCTTTCCTCCGATTACAGCATGGATAGATCTTACATTAACGGCGTAGATGTCTTGCCCCTTAGAAATGCGGTTCCACGGTATCACAACGGTAAAGCAGGACAAAGTGCGAAGATGAGTGTGGAGTTTAGCAAGGCGAAAGAAGGCGCGAGGCGACGTACCCGCAAACACAGTGATAACTTTGAAAAAAACGATGGCGATAACTCTAGGAAAAAAGTTGGTACAGCAACACCCGCTAACCCTAGGCTGAAGCAAGGGGCCATAAAGGAACGGCATCAACTACATGTAGGAAGGGCATCAATTAGCAAAAACCCGGCGCCAATCCTTGGATCGAAGCCGTGAAACAGGAATAACAAACTCCCAAAAAGCAAGTATTTTTAGGCAAAACTTTCTATTTGGTCCCCGATTTCGAAGGTTGATTGCAAACCGGCAGCCTGTTCCACCCAGCCGGCTGCATCCGGCCGCTCAAAGCTCTTCAGCGAGGCAACTTGGTGAGCAATTCAGGGATAAAAACCTCGACCAAGTGAGCCCCATTTCACGCTTTGGCCGAAAAGCACTATTTTCGCCGAAAAGCACTATTTTCAATTTCCCTTCGACCCATGCCCCATCGCCAAAACACTCGACAGAACACGAGCGCATGAATGAGACCGGGATTAACGCGGCGTAAACATCCGTTCAACCTAGCAAAAAGTGCCAACTCAGATGAGGGAGTATTGATGCGTGTGAAGGGAAGCCGCCACCATGCAGAAGTCGCAGAAAATTGAAGAAGCAGAAAACTGAAGAAAACGAATTGTAGATATGGTATCTTATGAGCGAGATTGCAGCACCGCAAGCGGCCTCGCCGTTGTATGCACCGAGAACTCGGCCGGATTTTTGATGGGAATCCGCCCGCGAAAACCCGCATCCGCGGGATGCCAAAACATCACCGCCGGTTCGTCCAGATGCCAACAAAGGTAGACTAGCTGACCGGCCCGACTCGCAGGAAAGTCGATTATCCCCAGGGTCACACTTCGCGGAATAACCCCAAACTTTTCCCGCAGGGAAATCACCTCTTTGGTCAGCTCACTCCATTCTTCCTCCAAAAGGGCCCGGGCGCTGAGCAATTCCTCTAGATATGGATCCCGGCGCGGCCTAGAGCAGCATGCATGATCAGCGATGAGCTTCTTGAGCCGCTCACGGCGATCCGCGAGCTCACCAGCAGCCTGGACGACCCGGGACAAAATGGGCCGCAAAACACGGAGCAACTCGTTTGCCTCTTCCACCGTAAATGTTCGCGGTGCTGGCTGACAGGAACAGTCGTGGTCCGATTTACCAGACGAATCGCTCGCGGTCACAGGCTAGGCCCTTCATCCACAGGTTGAGTCACTAGTTTCGATAAAGCCACGGCCGTCGGGTTCAAGGTACCCCAACCCCAAGCAATCTCGAGCGGCAACCGCGCAAAATCCACGATACAGCCGCTCCGGCTATAACAGCTTAGATCGTATGTTTGCCCCATGAATATACAGTCAACCGGACAATTCTCCGTACAAAATCCACAGAACATGCACTTCGTGTAATCGATGATGAAACTGGTTACCCGGAAACCCTTCCTCCCCGGAACTTTTTCCTTCTCGATATAAATGCAATTGATCGGACAATCCCGGGCACAACGATTACACGCGATGCAACTGGTTAAATCGAAACGGTGAAAGCCCCGATATCGAGGCGATATGACGACCGGTAATTCCGGAAATTCGTATTTCTCCGTGAAAGTGCGTCGCGCTGGATGATACGTTTGAAACCAGGATCTCAGGGTGACCCAAAGAGCCTTCAAAACAGTCGTAATTGCGAAAACTACATTACGAACCCAGATTAGCATCGAACGAAAAAGCCTTTTGCAAAAAACTTACCAAATCGATTTTCCACAGGTCGGAAACCGCAATAGATCTCCTGACCACCGCTCGCCGATCGCTTTTGCCGCAGCCTCGCCGGAACTTAACCAACCTTTATCGGCATTCGCCCGGTCAATTGATGACGTTTCTTATAAACTTCTTCTTGCGAGCTTATCTCACAAATCAAGCACGCTGCTAATAGCTTCAAATTACCAAGCTTTAGTTAAGACACCTCCCGATTCATACCCCGGGTGCCGGCTTTCTGGTGTCCGCGGTCCTTAATTTCCATGACTACGTGTTTTGTATTACTTGCTCTTTAATCCTAACGATCTGAGTACCTCTTGAACACAAAAGTTTCCAGCCGCGACTGCCTCAGCGCGCCTGTCGACGGTCGATTTAGTTTAAAAAGCTTCGGGCCGGAATCGCCCGAGTCAGGACCAACTTCCCATTCACTATCTTCAGGCTACTATTGCCTTTAGTATTATACGCCCGGCAGTTTTCAGGCTAGATATAACCTTTCCTTCGCAAACCGACGATAGACGAAGAACCCGCCCCGAGCATTAAATCATCAATCCTTGATCATTAAAGTAACTCAATTTTGGAAATTCTAGACCGCTCGACCATTTTCCCCTTCGACTGCGATTTAAGGCTGGGATTGCCAGACCTCTAGCCCGGTCGCTTAACATATCCTTCTTTTTCCACCGATAAGTCGGACGCGGTCGATGGCACTCGGCGGTCGGAATACCGGTGCGATACTCACTTTGAAAGCCGGATGGTTCCAACAAATAAGCCGTTCCCTCTTACGTATAGCCTCTATAAACACCCTATGTCTTGCCCCTAAAAAACCGTAAAGCTATTCGCTTTCGCCCCTCCACTGATATGACGCCTGACCTCTGCCCGCGTTACCTCTGCCCTCGGCAACCTGTCTCAGTAGGCTCCCGCGCATCCATACATTCGCATAGAGGTCGCAAACGAGCTCCCCCGGCGAACCTCCTAATCAGCTCTCAAAAGTCGACGACGAAGCAGCAAAAATAAAAGCAAATTGTCTAGCTATGTGTAATCTGACAGTACAAGATGTCTGACCCCACAAAAACTGGATCCTTAGCAAATGGCTAGAATAGAACCTCCGGTTAGCTAAAAACTAAAAAATTGAAAAGCATGCTTCTGAATGACCTGTTGATCTATTCTGGCCTTGTGCAAATGCGGTTTCACCCCGCCAAAAGGGCTGACCAGCTTAAAAGTCATTAATTGACAACACTCGCTTTCCGAACGAGTGTCCCGGGCAACTCCGCGCTTTTAATTGTACGGGTTTTTGAAGAAAGGATAGCCCGGGCTACGCCCCTTGGGGGCTCCTGGCTCTCGTGCCCGGCAATGGGGGAGCCGTGCTGTATGGGACGATGAGGAAATCTACCTCCCTTAGCACCTGGAGGCGTTGGCCACTGTCTTCGAAGCGGGCATCCTGTGGTCGCTTCCGGCAGAAGTCTCGATCGACCCCCACACGCACTGGGAAGGTAAGCCGATCGGCGGGCTATTCCGCGGCTATTGCGGCTCCGCGCGGGCCGGTGCGGCCTCTGGTGCGGTCAATGGCAGCATGGGTTTTGAGGCTTCCTTCCCGACCACTAGCGCAGCTTAGCGGCCTCGCTCTGCGGGGGTCTGCCCCGGGCCGTTTTGGGGTGCTGTCGCCTCAAGCGAGCGGTAAGGGATCGTCGCAACGGGTGATCCGATCATGGACCTCCACCAATTTTCTTGCATCGCCTTTTGGACTACCGCTGCCGATCGGTTCGAGAAAGCGGCAAGTCGCATATTGCGATGAAGCTCGTTCATAATCCTCTAACCACTCGGAAAATTTCGCCCGTAACTTTGCGTCCAATCGAGGGTACTGGTCCCGGCGCAATCGAACTGTTACACCTCCACGGCTTCGGTGTAAGGCGCGCACGAAAACCGCGCTGAGCGGAACAAAGACGCGTATAGGCGGGGTCGGTGCCGGTAGCTCGCATCAGATCCTGAACGTCTCATGCTGTCGGATCGAATTCGCGGTCAATGGCTATCGCTCTTGGCCTAGATGCCGTCCGGTAGAGTCGAAAGGTAGCGCGACCATAATCACGTAGCGCATTCCGGCCCGATGAGTGCTAGGCTGCAAGCTTGCAGTCTACAGGTGATACGCTTATCATCCTATAAACAAGTTAGGCTTGTCAGAAAATCGCAAAACCTACCTTCGCCTCGGTGACAGAAATTCCATGTAGCTGTCTCTTTTTGGAGCAGCAAGCGAGCGAGCTCGATACACCGATCGTTTTAAATCGGGAACGGAACGAGTACCTCATCGAGCATGAGTCTAAGGGCCGGGGAAAAGGCTCAATAATGATCTAAATAATGATCTATCACCGTCCGTTTTGTGGTGGTGCAGCGACGGAATCCCAAAGAGACAGATTGTTTGCTGTTATACCCCGGGAAGAGGAAGAGCATCTTTATGGGCTCTTCGAAGACTCTAAAACCATTGAACACGTTTTGGCAAACTTCGGACCACCGGACCAAGATCACGCGCGGGGTTGGGATTCAAGCACTTAAAAAAGACAACCATGCGCCAACTTCAGAGAGATTCAGAACTCTCGTTTATTCGACACTCTCAGACGTCGCGGATGTGCATGTAACTGATTACAACAAGGACCGCGTACACATTATGTTGCTGGGAATGTTTCATGGATGTTGGTAAGCTGTAAACAACAAACGGAGCCTAACCCCCGATTTCAGGCGATGTCGGCGCTAACGCGCCTGAACCAGAACGTTCGCGAACAAAGCGTCTTCTACGCGTTTAAGGAGGCCAACCATGCAAACAAAAATAATCACCGGTCTCATCGTGACGTTCGGTATCATTCTGACCTGCCCGGCCGAACAAATAGCGCATCGGCACACCAGGAGCGATTTGATTTTCTACGATGACTTCGAGTATGACGTGCCACGGTCGGGCACAAGTGCGGAGGTCGCCTTCAGAGCCCATGGATGGTCTGATGTCAAAGCCAACAACTCCTATTATCGCCGTGGTTCAGGATACCTGTATACGAAGGTTGATCCGGTTCGCAAATCGCGCGTGCTGGTCATGGAGAGTGTTCTGTCGCAGGCACCGATTCCTGAGGGGTTCAGAACAGCGCAGACCGATTACTATCTCAAATTGGGAGGGGAGCGGGCGCCACTGACGACGATTCCCGCAAACGTGTGGATTCAATTCTGGACCTACGCAACTCCCGAAAGTCGTTTTGGCTGGAGAAGCAAGACGATTTATCCTTGCCGCGGGCCGTATCCATGCTCGAGGCGTGACGGGAGTTTTGGATGGTTGTTTGTGTGGGGATCTGGCGGCTATGAGACGGAGCCCGCGCCGCCTGGCGGAAGATTCCTCGGCCTGACAGGGGAGCACATCGACTATAGGGAGTGTTCGGAGTATCCAACAAACAGAGAGAAGCTTTTTCAAAACTTGAAAAAGGCTCCCTTGCTTGCGGGGCGCTGGTATCAAGTCAAGCTGCACATCGATGTCTCCAAGGAACAAGGCGTCTATGAGGCGTGGATTCGCGAAAAGCAGTATGCCACCTGGACGAAAGTGGCGGAATGGATCGGGGGAGTGACGAAAGGCTTCTTTTGGCCGATACCGGCTCAGGAACGGGTCGGTTTCCGTGTTCTTGCGATGCCGACCACCGTGAATGGAACTGAGGATTCCATCGTCTATATAGATGACTTTGCGATCGCGAAGACCGAGGAGGCCCTTCCCTGACTCATCGCAGGAAAAGGCGACATTGGAAGTTTCCAGCTCTGCCGAACCAGACGCTCCAGCCGACCGGGGCCGCAGTGCGGCTTTCCGAGATTTGTGGTCCAGCCCCTGGCCCCGGCCGATACGAGCTGGTGACGAAATGCCCTTCTGACTGGCCGGGAGTCTGAGAATCGCAAGGCATTTTCTGACATAGCGAACAACAGAACAAGGGGGGAGGTTGCTCGCGCGTCTCGCTGTACGGCCGGTCAAATCGTGCTTATGCGGAGAGTGGTTCCGGTAGGGTCGCTCCAAGGGACTTGCTTGACTCGCCCCTGAAGTATTGGAGAAGGAGGGGCACAATGAGACTCGCCGCTTTCGGAACCTTCTGCGTGCTGTCACTGGCTTTCGCAACCTCAGTGATTCCGGCCGGGAGGGCGGCAGACGCCCCCGCGCCGTCTCCGACCTCTTCCTCAGCCAACCCGCTCCTAAAAAGGTTCGATGTTGACGGTGACGGCAAGATCAGCGATGCCGAGCAGCAGGCGATGCGCGAAAAGCTCAGGCAGATGCGAACGAAGCCCGGAGCGATGACGCCGTCGGGCAAGACCCAAACCATCGGCGACCGCGAAGTCACCGAGATGGAATACGCCTCCAGTGACGGGAGCAAAATTCCCTGCGTGCTTTCGATGCCGAAGGGCAACCAGCCGTTCCCGATACTCGTGACGATCCACGGCGGCCGAGGCGACCGGGACTTCGGCTACTTGCGCACGATGGCCGCCCCGAACACTCTCTCGCAGACAGTGGCGGCTTTCAACGAGCAACCATGGGCCATCCTGGCCATCAGCTACCGTGCGGGCGCATTGTTCGGCATGGAGCAGGAGGACGTCATCGCTGGTATCCGCTTCGCCAAGACGCTGCCGAAGGTCGACCCGGCGCGCGTCGGCGTGATCGGCGGCAGTCACGGCGGGCATCTTGCACTCGCCGCGGCGGAGAAGATGGGGAAGGAGTTCCTCTGCGTTGCTGCTTGCGCACCGTGGATGACTGATCCCGTGGTCTACATGACCGGCCATCCAAGCCAGCCACCGCTCTCACTCGTGCCGGCCACGGCACGCGATAAGATTGTGAAGAACGGCCAGCGGCTGTTCAAGGGCCTCACCCTTGCACGCGGCATGTCGGAGCAGCAGGCAAAAGAGTTCATCGCGCAGAACTCCATCGAGGCCAACGCGGAGAAGATCGCAATTCCCACGCTGTTCATCACCAGCCGCGGAGACGACCAAGTCCCGCACGAGCTGGTGCAGCCGATGATCACACGCATGAGAGCGGCAGGCCAGGATGTGACGGTGTACACTGCCGAAAAGAGTCCGCACGGTTTCTACTGGGGCCGCACCGTCAGCGCCGCGCGCGCCTTGCGTGGAGACAAGTCGCCGGAGGAACTGGCGGAGGAGACTGCCGCGCGCCAGCAGATCATCAGCTTCTTCAAGAAGCAATTTGCCCGGACCGATGTGCAGTCCATCGCTTCGCCGAAGCCGAACGTGACGGCGACCGCACCACAACCGACTCATCCAGCATCAGCACCGTCTCCGTAGTCAAGGCCGGCAACGAATGACGACCCGCCGAAAAAGAGCGGCCAACCGACAACTGCCACGCGTCTGTCAACTGGTGCTGTGATCAGAACTCCGACTGTGCGTATCGACAGCGGGTTGCTTGCGGGCGAAGCGACGGGAGAAGTACATGTTTTCCGCGGGATACCGTATGCCGCGCCGCCGGTGGGCGAGTGTCGTTGGAAGCCGCCAGAGCCACCGCAGCCGTGGAACGGGGTGAGCGAGGCCATTGAGTTTGGCGCGTCCGCGTTGCAGGATCGTTCCCGCCACACCCGCCGCTGACGCCGCCAATCCGGCTCGGCGGCGATTGGCAGGAGGTCGCGCAGCTCATCGTCGGGCGAGACTGTGTGGCCGACTTCGGCGCGGCGCCCGAGGGCACCGCCTGGCTTGCGGCCCACCCGACCGCTGCGACCATCCAGCTCGCAGACGGTGAGTGGCACAAACTGCTGGCCTATCGCGTCATGGCCTTCAGCACTGCCGGCGCCGGAGGCGAGACTGTAACGCCGCACACCCGCTGCTATATCGTCGAGGTCCATTCCGCAGGCCCGGCGCGGCCCGCGTGGGCCTTTTGACCGGCACACACCCAATCAGGGGACACACGAGCAGGGACATGCCATCCATCTTCGGCATGGGTCTAAGCAGCACTGCTCTCGGACGCGGAGACGCGTTCCATCTCCGCGGATAACCCGGAGGGGGCCAAGGGGGCAAAGCGGAAGCCATTCCCGACGCCGCTGCCGGCGCGGACGATGAGCGGCAGGCCGGCGAAAGCCACCGGCCTTTCCAAGAACTCGCGGCGGTTAATCTTTTCGTGCCGGGTCTCCATGGTTTCACCTGTGTTGTTCGTGTCGTTTTTAGGTTAAGATCGAGGTATTGGTCGGCCTTCGCCCCCGCGAACGACACGCTTTTCCCATTGGGCAGGGTGATTTTCAGAGTGGTTCTATCCGGTTCTGCTGGAGGTATAAATCACCGCGGGCTGGTTATCCATTGAAAGCGGGTAGCTGCGTTATGATAGGAATTCGCCCGGTGCAACGCGCTTGGACAAATCACTCATTCTGATGAAGTAGCGCCTTCCTGGGCTGGCAGGATTTGAAGAAGTTCCAGATTATTTCCAGGGCGTCGAAGTCGCGGCAGGTCTTGCCGACGAATAGCTCGCCGATAGCAGTCCGGGCCCGGCGGGTGCCGGGCATGGTGTGGCCGCCACCCTGGATAAGCCAGTATTCAACCTTCACGCCTTCCTTGCCGGTTGGGTAGCGGCGGATAAGGGCTCGGCAGCCGTCGTCTGGGTCGGTGTCGGGCAGAAGTTCCTCGGTGGGCTCGCCATTGATGCCGTTATGCCTCAGGTAGAGTTTCAGCATATCCTCGGTATGGATGATGCGGCCGCGGCGCTCGCTCCGCGCGATGACACCGCCGTCGATCGGCACGAGCGGATCAGCGTCGCCCTGGATGACCAGCAGGGAGATCGGATGGCTGGGTCGGAACGTCGCAGCCACGGGTTCGGCCAAACCACCGATCACAGGCACGATGGCGGCGAATAGATCGGCAGCCTGCGCGGCAAGGTAATGACAGAAAATCCCCCCGTTGGACACACCGGTGGCGAAGATGCGGCTGCGGTCGATCTGACATCGGGTAGCGAGCTCATCCACGATCACGCGGACGAATTTCACGTCGTCCACGCCCTCCTGCTGTGCTGCGATGCGGGCAGCGCTGCGCCCGTCGTTCCAGTTATTCTTCCAGCCGGTGGGATAGACCGCAAGAAAGTTCTCGCGGGCCACCATCTCCCGGAACCCGATGGCTGCCATGTTCTCCCCGCGTCCGCCACCGCCGTGAAACAAAAAGACCACAGGCAGTGGACTGCGGGGATCCTTCGGGGATTGCACAACGAAAATGCGTTCGCGTCCGTCCACATTCACAGTGTACTTCGTCTCGATGAATGGAGCGTCAGCGGGAGCGGATCGCCCGGCAGGCAGATCCTGACGATTCCGGTGGGGGCCTTCGAATTCATCAAGGCTAATGAATTCGCCAATGTCGCTATCGGTGGCATGGAAGATCTGCGGCGCGCCCAGCTCCACCAGGCTGATCTTCCCGTCGTCGGCGCGGTCGAGTTGTTCGAACCTCTCGCCGAGATCACCCTCTTGTTGTGCGAAGATCGTCAGGCTAGATAGCAAGACCGACCAGAGGATGATTGTGGGTTTCATGGTTTCCCTTTAATCTACTCAACTCGCATTTTCTTGATGGTGTCGGCTTCATAAAGCTTGGCGGAGAACTCCGACAGTAGGGCACGATCAGCCGGGGTGCAGTCGCCACCGCTTGAGATAATCTTGATGTTGGCGTCAATCTCCTCCTTCACTTTCATGCCGACGGCAAGAAGATGAACACGCTCGTCTTGCAGCACGTAGCGAATGGCAGCGCCGGGTAGTTGCGCGAGGCGCTCCCTGTCGAATCCCGGCACGAGATAGCCCGACCACCGGCCCAGCCAGCCGCCGCCGAGGACTTTCATCGCCACGATGCCCATGCCTAGTTCGTGTGCCTTGGCCAAACAGGCATCGCGCAGGGTGATCATCCGGGGGCTCCAGATTGAACTGCTGCCTCGCGGCATGTAGCCGTAAGACAACATGCACATGTCGAATCCGCCGGAGTTGATGAGAGCCAGCGCCTTGTCGAAATAACCGTGCGCGGAGAACCCGATGAATCGCGTAATCTTTTCATCGCGCAGCTTGACCAACTCAGCGTGAATTTTCATCGCTTGGCCAACGCTCATCTGTTCCAATCCCGGCGTGCCGTGAATCAGGAGGATGTCCAAGTAATCCGTCTGGAGTTCCTTCAGCGATTTCTCCGCTGCTTTGCGCACTTCTTCAGCCTTGGTGGTCTCGACCTTGGTCACGAGGCACACCTCGTGACGCCGGTCTTTGAGCGCCTCGCCTAGAATGCTCCGGCTCTCCTTGTAATTGCCCGCCGTGTCGAAGTAAAGGATGCCCCGGTCGAAGGCGTGGCGAACCAATTTCACGCGCTCTTCATATGACAACGGACTGCGCCAAGCCTTCGGCAGTGCCGCGCCCCCGTAGCCGAGGATCGGTAGCTTCAGGCCAGTCTTGCCAAGAGTGCGAACGGGAATTGCCACGGAAGCTTCCGCCGGCGTCACGCGCTCGCAGACGCTCAACACACTGAAGACTTGCGCCGTCTTCTTCAGAAACTCGCGTCGTTTCAGCATGGCGCGGCTTCTCCGTGCGGGTAGCGGTAATCGGCTTTGAGGTTTGTGGAGACGCGCTGGGTTGAGCCGTCGCTCAATTGATACAAGTAAAGCTGCCCCTTTCCGGTTTGCGTGGAGTGAAAGATTACCGCCGAGTCGCCATCAATCCAGCGCGGATAGTCAAACCAGAATGGTTGACCGTCCTCGTTGGCGAACGGCTTCGGGTTCGTGATCACCCGCTTCTGCGCGTCAAACTCGGCAATGTATAGCGTGCGTCCCACCATCGAGCGGCCTTTCGACCACGGCTGAAAAGTGAAACAGATCAATTTCTCGCTCGGCGAGACGCTCATCCGATCCAACGATCCCTTCTTCGCAAGCTCGCATTGAATCGGCTCATACGCGGGTTTCGCTCCTTCCTTGCGAACCAGCAGAAAATAACCCCGCCCCAGCGTGGGATGAGCAGCTGCGACCAAAAGCCGGCCATCGGTCAGCGCCGAGTGCACCCAAGTGGAGAAGCTCTCATCGGTGACAGCGGTCTCTTGTCCGGGCTGGTTGCCGATTTGGCTTTGCACCACGTAGTAACCGCCAGTCTTGTCGTTTTTCCGGTTCCACACCGGCGTGTTGGTGCCGTCCCGCGTCCATGAAGGATTGAAGTCGGTGTGCGTGCCATCGCTCAAGAACTGAAGCCCGGTACCATCCACGTTGATGATGAAAATCGCGGTCTTCCAGTTGGCCGTGACCCGGTTATCCTTGAGCCGGCGGAAACAGACGAGCATGTTGCCGGTCTTGGACCACGAGGGCTTGAAGTCCCAGTAGGGCTGACCCGGTGTCAGCGGTTTGCCTTCCGGTTTGCCGATTTCGTTCACGTGAATCTGGCCGTTGCAGAAATACGAAATCCGCGACTGAAACGAAGCCGCCGGCTCGCCGGCGCGGACGATGAGCGGCAGGCCAGCGAAAGCCACCGTCCTTTTCAAGAACTCGCGGCGGTTAATCTTTTCGTGCCGGGTGTGCATGGTTTCACCTGTGTTGTTCGTGTCGTTTTTAGGTTAAGATCAAGGTATTGGTCGGCCTTCGCCCCCGCGAACGACACGCTTTTCCCATTGGGCAGGGTAATTTTCAGATCGGCAATCGTGGCCCCACCGAGGCCAAAATGGGCTTCAAGTGCCCCGCCGCTCTTGTAGCTGTGGTCAGGATGGATCCAGCGATATTGTTTTTTGCCGCCGGTATCAAGTTCCACACGCGCACCGATCAACTCGGCGTGTGTCGCACCGCTGAAACGCAAGCAAAGCCAATGATTTTCCTTCGCACCATGCTCGCCAGTGTTCCAATAGACTTTATTTTCGTACCGCCCCATGCTGAGCACAAGCCCGGAGTTGTCCGGGTCGGCGGCGAAGACCAGATCGAGCAGGCCGTCATTATTCAGGTCGGCCGCCTCACCACAGATATCGGTGCCGTCCAAACCGCTGAACGTCGGTCGTGTCCATGGCCACGGTCCTTCGGAAAGCGCCCACAACCACTTCCGCTGTGCGGCCGGCGCGTTGTCCGGCTGGTTCCTCTCTACTGGATACATGCCCGGCGGAAGTTCGAGATGACGGATCGGGGCTGAGTTTCGAACGAGGTCGTTAACCCAGAGAGGGCTGTGAACTAGAGAATACGAGACTCATGGGGGTACCGCTTCGCCAAAAGCGAGTACTCCAGGTGAAGGTTGAGGTGGGAACGGGAGTCAGCAGTGACAGACCGCTCGAACTAGCTTCGTCAATTGCGCGCCTGGGACTCTTTGACCATGTGATATGCGTGCCATGCTAAGGCGATGCTGAGGGCCAGTGAGACGAGCAGTGAGCCGAAAACCATCCCCACGAGCATAAGTGGGAACCCAAGGAGTATGTAGGGGATTAGAATCGCCCAACCCCACGCTCTACCAGCATAGATGTAACCCGCGCCCCAGAAGAGAAAGTTCAGGACTGCGGCCGTCGCTGGGGATTTGTTGGCGGCGGAACCCGGGGCGCTTCGCACGGTTCGGGCTGTTGGGGCACCAAAGAGTTGCCCTGGCACGGTCACCATTGCCCTGCAATGAGGACATTCGACATCACCACCCACCTGCGTCCGCAAAACTAACATCCTCTTGCCGCACTGCCAGCACGAAAGAATACCTTGCTCTGACTGGCTCATGGCTTTCCCCCTTGGGGCTTGGTGCTCCCAGTTCGAGAATCCGTCGTTGGCGGCGCGAGGGGTACGCGGTTGTTAACCCCTAGGGGCCCGTGAACCAAAGAATCCGAGAGTTTTGGCGCGGGTTTTTGGGTTCCGAAAGCAACCATGATGGTTGGCTTCGCGACCCAGAATCTCGGACTCGAACCGGAGAATTTCACGCGCCCGATCTGCTTGCCCCTACCCCTTTTTTTGACGAACGTTACGAAGAAGTTCCGGTCGCTCTCGCTTCCGGGGCTTTCCGTTAACCCAAGGGTCACGGAAATGCCGCGTTGTTGTTATAGCTCCCCGGCCAGGGATCGAACCTGGGACCTAGCGGTTAACAGCCGCTCGCTCTACCTGCTGAGCTACCGGGGAATGGAACCTGAACAAGACCTCGCAGGCTTAAAACGTCCGATTGCCGATTGTAAGTTTTGGTGTACCGAACTCCTCTTGTTGAAATCACGGTGGCTCGCGGGCTTCCAACGTGAAATTACTTATTGGGAAATCGCAACCCGCCAAGATTTGCCCCAACCCATCTTAATTACTTCGGAGGCATTCAAATCAAGCCATCAATGCCGAATTTTCGCTTAGTTTGAACGCAACTTTACGCGCGGTATCAACGGCCACCTATCTATCAATTATCTATGGCTAACGAGAACTTTATAGCTTTTCCCAAGCTTCCGGACAAGTAGCCCTCATCGCAACGTGTCCAAGGCCTTCGGGGCCGGGCTCGCTGGCCAAATCGGTCCCGACTGACGACGCAAAATTATAAGTTTCATGACCACATCGATCATAACGAAATTCATTACCATTCAATCATAAATAAAAAAATAAAAGCCGTCTCCAAAAATCACCAAACCATTTGATCGAGGGTTTTACGACCTAAAAAGGTTTCGTAACCATGGGCCAAGGAAAATCATTTTCGTCCCCCCGAAATGGCTGTATTCACGCAGAATACGCATAAAAAAGCCGGGATACTTAGGGAAATTCGCGCTTGCCAGTGTGATTCTACGCTTTCTGACTCAATTGCACAAAAAGGGTCGGGACGAAGGGAGAAAGGGACGCAGGTTCGATCTTCAAAAGATGCTGGCACTTGAAAAGATGCTCGCAAATGCCGATCAAAAAAATAACCTCGAATCAAATTTAAAGGTTCTAAAGCTTGAGGGATGAACTAGGCCATCATATTCCTCTTCCTTTATTCATTCACAGATATCGGAGAAGTATAAGTACTCGTCTATCGACATCCTGAACATCTGCTAATGGGCAAATTCTTTGATTTAGAGACACTAGCATTACGAAATTAGTGATTTATTTCTAAATTTGCTGTTTTTTAATTGATATAGCAACCTTTTCAGTTCGGCTTCGACGCCGCCGCTCGCTGACGCTCTTGCCGCCCGCAACTAAAAGCCTATATGGTAAACCTTCGATGATCGAGGCTATAAACTTTTAGTTACATTGAAATTCATAATTCCTAATCTTACTGATTGTCTCGCTGATTTTTCTGAAGCGATCTGCAATTTTAGCTGATACCCCGCGCTATGGACTATCGCTTGGATGCTCTTCACCCTTTTCGCCTCAACCCGTGTTTGTGACGGCGTGCAAAAGCAAGCCCGTCATCGTCCAGTAAGTTGCGATCCCTCCCAATTGCGGACTTTCCGAAAACAAACTTCCATCGGTAAATAATCTCGTTCGTTACGCAAGGCAATCCGGTAGTGACTTGCGGATGCGCCTCACCCCATCCTTCCTCTGCCACCAAAAGCTCCAGCCCACCCCGGCCCAAACGATCACAGGTAGCTCTCTTCCATAGTCGCCTTCATTCGACCCTTTTCGGGGGGCCACTCAGCGAGAATGCGCATCCCGCATCGCCACGCCTGTGCGCCAACCAGCTTAAAATTTTTTCTAATCCTTGTAATTCTTGTCCCTTATAAACGCGGAACAAAGCTCAAGATTCGCACGACCGCTACCGATAAAAGACCTGCCCTCGTCAGGTGGTTTCTTGTCCCGGGGGCTATTTCGAAAGCGAAGTCCGCGAGGGTGCAAGGAGATGGATACTCCCAGTCGTTCCGGTCGAGAACTTGCGGAAAAAGTCTGGTATGACATCACGGGGCACGCGCCACGGTCAACCGAGGGGGCCTCAAGCTCGGCTGGTCAAGATCGGCCATTGGAGCCGGCACAAGGGCAATCAAGGATTGGCCTTGAGACCCGGGTTGTCGCCCGGTTTCCCAATCTAGATGAGACTTCGGACGTAACTCCTACGGATAAAGGGGATATCATCGCGCAGCCTTTCCCGCGATTTTCTCTTACTTTCACCGCTTTCGTATTTGCTGGAGGGTGTGCCCTGGCCCTATTGATCTGGGTGGGGCTTTTCTCCCGATCCGGCCCAATGCGATCGGAGCAAAGCTCCGCAGCAATATCCGGCCGGGCACCGGCGTCTTCCGGTACCTCGGTCGCGGATCAGCGTTCCGCCGTGCCGGACTGGGCCGAGCAAGCATGGTCCTCCCAAGGCCCGGAAAGAGATGATTTCGCGCCGGCTGACACCGGCAGTGCGTCCGTTGCAGCCGGCGGAGCTCAAGCCCAACAAATCGACTCCGCGGCCGACCAAACCCGGCTAGTCGGTTGGGATATGGGATCGCCGGCCTCAGGCGATGTGGAGGGGAAGGCGAGGGACGTGAAAACCCCGTCTCCACAGGGTCTTTTCGAGCCACCACCCAAGCAGGGAGGGTTTTCGGCGCATGGACCCAATGAATTTGCAAGGGTACCGGGGATTAACTCGTCGGTAAGCGATGCACAGAAAACCGGGGATTCGCCCGGTGATCACAACCTCCCCGTTGCAAACGCTTCCCAAACCACGATTGGGGCTTATCTCCCGCCATCCGCCGTAGGAGCTATCCATGGACCATTGCCAGAGATGGCGAATTTACCCTACCCCATAGCCGGGCGGGGTTATTTCGCTCCGCGAGGTGGACTCATGCCCGGGCAGGGCGTAACCTTTTCGCCGGAGGTTCCGGCGGCACCTTTCGCGGTAGCTACTCGGGCTACGGTTACCGGCGGGAGCGGCGCGCCGGCGGATTCAGGAATTCCCGGATTAGGCGCGCGTAATGCGCCGGCTCCGATGGGGAGTCTCCCGCTTCCCGCAGGGCCGGGATCCACCGCACTTTCGCCTCAACCAACTCCGGGGAATGCAACCGTTTGGCCCGGCACCGCGAATTCTTATCCCAGGGGCACCTCGTCTGAAACATCGGCCGGACTCCAGGTCGGGCCGCGATTCGCGGGCCAAATGCAGGGGTCTGTGCCGCAGACGAATGCAGATCTTTCGCCGAGTCAATCGGCCGGAACCGCCGCCGTATTGAACCCGTGGATGGTCGGGGTTTCAGGACGCGTATTCTCGCCGGCAAACGTAACCCCGGAGCAGGAATCTGCAACGCGAGCGACCCTGGGGCTTCCGACTAGCTTCTCGGCGGAGACGGCAGCGGCCGGGCAGCCGTTCGGTGCTCCGGGGGGAAGTGCTCGTTCTGAGCCTTTGGCAAGACAATCGCGGCCGACGGCAGGTGGGTATGGGAACGCTCCGCCCATTTCATCATCCCCTAATCTCCCCAGCCCGGGGAGCCTTTCGCCGCCAATTGCTGGTCTTTCCAGCGGCATGGTGGGAATCGGTACTTCGCAAGGATCCGTTGACCCAATTGCCGGCGGCTATCCAGCAGCTAGCACAGGTGGGGTTAATATTTATCCGGTTGCGGGGCAGGGTGCCCTCCAAATGCCACCGCTCAATATGTCGCCGGGCTATCCCGGCTCCGCGGCAGGGACAATCAGCCCATCGCCGAGCGTTTGGCAAAACCCTGCACCGGTCTATCCCCGGTAGTTTTGCAACTCATCGGGCCTGAAAGTCTATGTCGCTTAGGTTGCTGCCTATTCCGAGGTAATTCGAAGGAATCAAATTCATGTCTTCGTAGGCGGTCGAAAACCACGCCTATCGCTTGGGAACGAATCGGCCATGACATCTCTGGACCAAGCGTTTCTGAAAGCATACTTGCGACGTCATGCCGCCGCTGCGCATAGCCCCGCCATCGTGGGCAAGGCCGTGCTGAGCTTGGGGGACGTGCAAATCGAAACGATCCAGCAAAATTCGGGGACGGGATGCTCGGACGCACGCGATTCAACAGAAGATGATCCCACTGGTCAATGCGGCGGTAGCTACAGGAAACACACACCGCCCACAAGCACCTTACCCGGCGGGCAAAAGATGCCGAATCACTTATTTGACGGCGCAAATAAGGAGTGCGAATCCGCAGACACCAAGGAGCCAAAGGGAGGTAGCCTGCCGGTTCTCTCAGTCAATCACGCGGAGCGAGCCTTCGTAGCGTCAACGTCCGTTACCGATGTGGGTGCGCAGGCAAGACCGCTTGCTGCACAGAATTCCGTAGTCGGTTCAGACCAGCCGAATCCGCCGGATATTTCTCGCGTTCAGAAGCTCGATAAAACCGAATCTGCCAAAACCGCCAAGAGTATCCCCGCCTGCCTTGCGAAACCGACGGCTGAATGCGAGTCGACGGCTGCCGATGCCAGCCGCGCGCTTGCCGAGTCGTGCACCGGGAGCTTTTTCAGTCCACAGTATATGGTGGATCGAGTGCACTGGCCCAGCGCAAGCATTCGATTGGCTTTGGCGGCCGGAACCGCAATCGACGGGATTGTGGACCCGCTTCTGGCCAAGTACCCAGGGCGTGGGATCGCTTTGGGTCTGAGCTCGCCCCATCCCCAGCGGGGATGCACGACGGTGGTTTTGAGCGTGGCCCGACGGCTCTTGCAACGTGGGCTGGAAGTGGCTGTGGTGGATGCCGATTTTGCGCACCCCATGCTGGCCCAACGATTGGGGCTTTTGCCCGAATTGGGTTGGGAGTCTGTCGTCGATCCCCCGAAACCGGTGGCAGAGGTAGCCATTCGGGTCAAAGATGAACCACTCACCGTCATTCCGTGGCTGGCTCATTCTGCCAAAAATCAGCCAGCATCTCCCCCACCTTTGCAGGTAGTCCTGAGCACGCTGGAGAAAAATCATGATTTTGTGCTAGTGGACCTCGGGATGCTCCTGCTAGAGCACATCGCTGAGTGGGCCGCTTTAGAAGTATTCCTCAAAGGTTTGAAAGGCATGCTGCTTGTCGTAAGCACGCGCGACTTATCGGATCCACGAATACAGGAATTGGCAGAGAAATTGAGCCGCTCCGGAATGGAGCCTACGGGAATCATCGAGAACTTCGCACCCTTGAGGATGGCTGCCTAAAGGGCCTTGCCCGACGGAACGCGACCATGTACGAACACCATTGGCGACTGAATCGAAAACCATTCGCAACCGGGGTTGATCCCGAGTTTTATTTTCCGGCACCCGAACATCAATCGGCTTTACTGAAGCTGCGTTACCTGGCGGAGCACCACCGGGGATTGGCCCTGGTGGCTGGACCCGGCGGATGCGGAAAGACGCTTGTGGTGGAAGTACTGGCTCGTTCCCTCGGGGAAAAGCTCAAGGTGCTGCACCTCGTTTTTCCCCCTACCACGGTCGAAGACCTGTTAGGCTATGTTGCCTTGCGGCTGGAACAAAGTCCTTCGGGGCAGGAGCCTCAAAGCCTTGCCGGGCTATTACATCAGGTTGAGACCGCCCTCCACCGGGTCCATTCGGCCGGTCAACACGTTTTGATCGTGGCCGACGAGGCCCATCTGCTCGACGACCCGCGGATGCTCGAGGCCTTGCGGTTGCTAACGAACTACCAGGCCGGCGGTGAGCCCCAGGTCAGTGTGATCCTCGTGGGTCGCGAACCCCTTCTCAACCACATTCGCGAAATGCCCAGTCTGGAAGAACGCCTTGCTGTTCGGTGCTTTCTGAATCCGCTAGACCGCACACAAAGCCAACAATATGTGCTATCGCGACTTAAGGCGGCAGGAGCGAGCGAGGAGATCTTTACGCCGGAAGCCCTTAGCAGGCTCTACGAATTATCGGGAGGGGTGCCCCGGCAGATCAATCAACTATGCGATTTAGCGATGTTGGTGGCTTTCGCGGACGATCAGAAAGTAATTCTCCCCGAACATGTAGAGTCAGTTTACGGCGAATTCGTGCCCCCGCGGATCTCGGCACCCGTGGGGTCAGCAGCTTAACCGCCCACAAATTTCCCTTTCTCCACCGCCGCCGGCCATCGTTCAGTTCCGGCTCGTTCCTTCGCGGCACTAAATCTGCCAAGTGTCTTGGGGGCATCTCATCACAGGCGGTTCCATCATAAACCGCGAGTATCGCTCTGCGGCCGCGGAAAGGAGCCAAGCTTACGCTTAGCTCGTTTATACCAATCGAGGAGCGCCTTGCGGCTGCCGGAGGAAGGGGAATTGGCGATGGGCGAAGACGCGATCTTCGCATCGGCACAAACCGGGGAGTATATGGAAAAAAAACGAATTTCTATGTTGACAGAAAGCCGCTTGCAGGTTGCACAGCCCCGCTAGTCGGTTGGCAGAAAAACCGAGTTGCGAATTAAAAAACACGACTTAAATAAACTTAAATAAAGACGACTCAAGTATTACGAAAAAGTCGACTCCGAATCGAAAAAAACAAATCACCGAAGTCAACACCCCAAAAAGTCCGATTATCCGCCTGGGTTGCCGCGCGGATTGCTCCCGGTAACCGTTTTCGAGAAGTTCCTGCGGCAATTCCCCTCGCCGAAAATCTCTTAATGACCACACCGCAGCCCCCCGGATCGGGCGAAATCTTCCCCGCCGGTTTTTTCTCCCATTGCCCTAAATGTTTCTCGGGTATCATGCGCGACCTGTATGTACCTCACCCCTTAGCCGAAAACCGATTGAACCGAATCCTGGTGCGGTCCCCCCACCAGGAGGTAAACTTACTGGAGATGATAGGTTTAAGATGATAGGTTTACATAAGGTCGGAGGTACGAAGAAAGCCATTTCCCCCGTGATACCTCGGATTTCGTTGAAATGCAGCTCGATCGTCGCTCAAGTGCTCACTTCATCCTTCGTGGGGGGCATGGTTGCCCTCATCCTTTGGCAAACGTCCGCTGATTTACCCATGGTATGGGATGAAGGCAATGCAATCTGGCGGGCAGAGGGAATCGAAGCGTGGTGGTCGCGGCTTTGGGCGGCTTCTTCAAACGAAAGAGCCCAACTATTTGATCCTGCAATTATCGCACATTACTGGCGGTATACCACCCAATTGGAAGGACATCCTGCCTTCTACGGAATGGTGATTGCCTTTGGCCGCCGATTGGCCCCGGATGATGTACCCCCTTGGCAGCAGGCTCGTTTGGGTCCCATTGTGCTTTTTGCCCTGGCCGCGGCCACCGTCCACTACCGATTGAGAAGGCTTTATAGCAGTCTAACCGCATGGGCGGCTATTGGGTGTGTGCTCTTGGTTCCCCGGCTTTTTGCTCATGTGCATTTTGCCTCGATCGACGGTCCTCTGGTCAGTTGCTGGCTTTTGACTTGGGCCACATTCCCTTATCACGCCCTGGAGCTTTCGGAAAGAAGCCACCCTGGTTCCATCAGTGGGCAGGGCAAGGGATGGTTCCTACAGCTTCGGAGACGCAACTTAAACGCATTACGGCTATCCGCTTCAAAAGCCGCAGAAGTAGCCGTGGATCCTGAGAATGCGGATGCTCCCAGCCTTGGCACGACGCGAATCACCTCTTTCTTTAACTTTTTGGTTTTTGCATGCTGCCTCGGGCTTGCCCTCAGTTGCAAATTCACTGGGTGGGTCTGTTTAGGAGTGTTCGGCTTATGGATGCTGTGGAGGAGGGGCTATCGGGGCCTTGTATGGTTTGGATTTTGCTGTGTTGTGTCTGTAGTGATATTCGTGCTACTTAACCCCCCGCTATGGCATGAGCCTTGGGCCGGCCTTGCGGAGTTTTGGCGGCGGAATCTCGACCGGCGTGATTACAACGTAAGCGTGCAATTCCTCGGCAAGCTTTATGATTTGTATCATCCTCTGCCGTGGTACAACACGCTAGTGTGGGTTCTAGCGGCCGTGCCTTTACCTATTGTAACAATGGCCGGATTAGGGGCGTGGGATCTCTGGCGGAATCGCCGCATTCAACCGGCCAATGGGCTGTTGCTCTTGTGCGCAGTCTCGCTACTAGTTGTCCGGGCTACGCCATGGGCACCACCGCACGATGGATTGCGGCTTTTCTTGCCGAGTATCGCCTTTGTAGGTTTATTGGCCGGCTGCGGAGTAAGCTGGGCTCTCAGGAAGATCCGACAATCGTACCAAAACGGATCACGCATAAAGGCCGCCACAATTGCAGGCGCGCTAGGCTTGGGGGCTTTGGGCTGTGTGCTTAATCTGTATTGCTATGCACCTCATTGGCTTTCTTTTTACAGCGTACTCATCGGCGGACCCCGGGGCGCACGCACGCTGGGAATGGAGTCGACCTACTACTGGGATGGTCTCACTTCGCCGGTGCTCAACTGGCTTGAGGAGCACACGGCAGCAGACGAAAAGGTCGCCTTTTCCGGGCCGCCTGCAGAAAACCTCCATCTCATGAAACGTTGGGGCCGTCTGGGATTTGAATTCCGACAAAACGCTCCGGGCGAAGTGCGGTGGTATGTGCTCCAGCATCGGCCTGGGGCGTGGCAGCCCGAGGATTGGTGGTTGGTCAACAACGCGCGGCCGGTTTTTGAGTCCCGTCTCGGCTCGCGGTGCCCTTGTTTGTCGTGGCTTCTCGATGTACCGCTAGTAAGTATCTACGATAGCCGCGATTACCGCCGGGCATTGGAAGCAACTCGCCGCTGAGCGACGCTGCCCATTCCGCCTGTGCGCCCGTATGGATCGTCGCAATAAGGCGCGAATCGTACCACACTGCAAATTCTCGTATTGGGGTTTAAGGTTACGATTCATCTTTCCTGTGCTCTGCCGAAGCTTTTTCCGGCTGCGGATTTCTTCGTTTTTCCGAGATCCTCATTTTGTTTTTGATGTGCTTTGGCGCCTTCTCTATTTTTGTGCTTTGGCGCCTTCTCTATTTTCTTTTCTTCTCATGGAGCTTGCCCAGCCCAGCTTCTTTTCCCCTACTTGTTCGGTTCTTTCGCGCCCGTACAGGATTGTCATGCAGGTCGCTGTGTCCCCTCACACTCCACGCGCCTGGTTGTTTTCTCCTTGCCTGCTTCGTCTTTATGCCTTCTTTTGCCGCCCCCTATTTCCCACACACCTATTTTCCCGCACTCCTGAGTTATTGTCCCGAGTTTTTCCGTCTCGGGCTTGGTCCACACCATAGGGTTGAACTGTCTTAGGGTACAGGGTTTTACTTGCTCGGCATTTCCTTTTTTTATGCAGATTTTTCGATCGGCATGAGCGGAATACTCGGAAGATTTGGTTTGAGTGGTTTAATCGAGTTTCTTAACTCTGAGGTGACGCACAGGACCGCTGCCGGCAGGGCCCCCCGGTTTATCAGAGCAAGCTAGTTTATTCCAGCAGTAGGTGTCGAAACCCCGACGACATCGGGTCGCGTATCGGCTTCGACTGAACGGCACCCAAGCGCCGCGTTCCTCGGTGCGATCGTCCGTAGCAATATGCCGCTTGACCCCGGATTTGCCGCAACCTCGGCGGCTAACGGCCGAGATACTGCCGGCAGGTCGGGCAATCACCTTGCAACCCAGCGGTACACGGTCAGCCCGGCGCGATTCGCAAGTTCGGTCGTACAAATCGCTTCCGGATCGGAAAAAAGGCCCAGGTCCAGCAACTGAAATTTGCAACCCAAAGCATGAAAGGGCGCTTAACCGATGAACGAAATTCGGGTACTGGTGGTCGACGACTCGGCGGTGCTTCGCCAAATCATTAGCGACTTCATCAATCAAGAGCCGGGAATGAAGGTCGTGGGAAAGGCTCCCGACGGGCGGCGCGCCCTGGAGCTCGCCGCGGAGCTTCAGCCCGATGTGATAAGCCTGGATATTCAAATGCCGGTCATGGACGGGCTGAGCACCCTCGATGCTTTGTTGGAAAGACGCCCGGTGCCGGTGATCATGGTAAGCACGCTAACCCAGCGTGGAGCCGCCATATCTTTTGATGCCCTGGACCGCGGCGCGATCGATTACGTGGCCAAGCCCGAGCATGGCGTTCAGCAAGCCACGGAATTCCGCAGCGAGCTTATTCGCAAAATCCGGATGGCTGCGGGGATGAATGTACAGCGGATTATTGAAATTCGGCGTCGGCGGAAAACGCCGACGCCGGTCCCGCCGGTGGTGCAAAAGCCCCCCGAGAAACCGCCGCTCTCAGCACCTTCCAAACTCGGTAATGCCGTCCTCGCATTGGGGATTTCCACCGGAGGTCCCCCTGCTTTGGCCCGGCTCTTCGCCGACTTGCAGCCCCCCATGCCGCCGATCCTCGTTGTGCAGCACATGCCGCCGAATTTTACCCGGGCCCTGGGATGGCGGTTGAATTCGCTTTCTAAGCTGACGATCAAGGAGGCCGAAGCCGGAGATCCGCTCCGGCCCAATGAGGTCCTGATTGCTCCCGGTGGCTTACACATGCGCGTCGTACGCCGCGCCGGTATGGCGCAAGTTCTGCTTGAGGATAGCCCGCCGGTAAGCGGTCATAAGCCATCGGTTGATGTGATGATGATGAGTGCGGCGAAATGCTTCGGGGCCAATACGCTCGGGATCATTATGACGGGAATGGGCCGGGACGGAGCTGAAGGGTGCCGGGCCATCCGAGCAGCCGGGGGTTATGTCCTCGGGCAAGACGAGGCCAGTTCCGACGTCTACGGCATGAATAAAGTGGCCTTTGTCGAGGGAAATGTCGATCGCCAATTCCACCTAGACGAAGCAGCCACCCTCATCACCAATTATGTACAGGAGAAATGGCTCGCACCAACCTTAGCGCGGGTTTAGGTTAGCCCCGCACCGAGACCTGGCGAGACCGAAACCTAGCGAGAAAGTTTGCGTCAGCTCACGGCGCGCTACAAAGCCACAAATATACGATTACAACTGGTGTAAGGTATTTAAGACCGTTGTAGGCAAATCGCAGCCTGAAATCTTTGCACCCAGATAAATTTGAAAGGAAGTGAGATACCCTCGGTTCCGTGGCTCTTTCCCCACCGACATGACCATCGGAAAGTAACCGCTTTGGCCCGCGGAAATTGAGTCGCGTTCCCGCACTTGGCGAAAAAACCCCCGGGGGAAGCTGCAAACTCCGGCCCCAATACGAGGCCTCAGACTCCTAAATCAATCGATCAAGACAAACTCTGAAATCACCTAATCAAGATGTGAGAAGCTTTGAAGGTCGCAATTTCGGCAGGTCAACTTCGACGAGTGCCGGCAGCAACCTTCGCGATCAGAGGTCTCATCCGCTGAGCCGATGCCTTAACTTTTCTCAAGTTCTGCCATTACCTCTTCTGGGATATTGAAGTTCGCCGAAACACTTTGCACATCATCGTGGTCATCCAGACGCTCCATTAGCTTGAGGACCTTTCGCGCGGCCTGGGCATCCAGCTCAATGGTGTCTTTGGGAATCCGGCTCAGCTCGGCCAACTCTGGGTGCATACCGGCCCGATGAAAAGCTTCTTTGACTTTCTCGAAATCCTCTACCGCGGAAATGACCTCGAACTTGTTGCCGGAACGCCGAACGTCTTCAGCCCCGGATTCAATGGCGACTTCGGTGAGAAGGTCTTCGTTGACTTTGTCGGCCGGGAAGAGGAAAAGCCCTTTTCGTTCGAACATCCATGCCACACAATTTGCCCCGCCCAACTTGCCTTCCGACATCTCGAAACATTTGCGGATCTCGGAGGTGGTTCGATTGCGGTTGTCCGTGAGGGCCTCGCATAGGATGGCCACCCCGCCCGGACCGTAGCCCTCGTAAATGACCTCTTCAAAACTTGTCCCTTCCAGTTCGCCGGTACCCCGCTTAATAGCCCGGTCGATATTCTCTTTGGGCATACTTGCTGATTTTGCAGCTTCGATAGCCACCCGCAAACGCGGGTTAAAGGTGGGATCCCCACCGCCTGAGCGGGCCGCCACGATGATAGCCCGGGAAAGCTTACTCCAAAGCTTCCCTTTTTTAGCATCGATAAGTGCTTTTTTGTGCTTGATTCCGGCCCAATGGGAATGTCCGGCCATACTGAGCCTCCGTCAATTGGCACATCATCCGCCCCGTAACGAAGAACTCAAAGCTGCGACAATTCAAGCCAACTCTCAATCACTCAAATCCCCAGACGAAGAAACCGCAGCGGTCATCAGTGCGCGTCCGATATTTTTGCCCGCATCTTTCTGAATCATTCAGATCATACACTCTAATCATAGGTTTGCACAGCATACCGAGCAAAGCGGATGCCACGTCGGTAATCTTGGCAACCGGTTTCAGATTATAAGGAATTCTGGCGTAAGGATTTATGTACCACGACACGTTGGGAGGAAGAAGCTGGCGGCGGAAGAAAAACGAATACTAGGAATAGTCAGCAGACGCCATCGAAGGGAAGTATCGAGCTTTTCTATAAGCCGGTGTAATGCGTAGCGCGGAATTAAGTGAAAACCGATTCATTTTGTGCCGATGATACCTGCCCCCCAAGGGATGTTTTTTCAGACAATTCGTCCGTGTTCGCGTTTTAATAGCATGCTTTCTTCGAGTGGCTTCACGCGTCTTTGCGCAACAGAGATCAACACACAGAATACATCATTGACTCAATAATCTTTACCGTCGATATATCTCGGTAAAATACACTTAAAAGCAGACGTTAGTAGATAAAAATTCCGCTCCCGCACGTGAGCGAGTTGCGAAACGCCGGCAACAACCAAGGCACGATCTGCGAAAAAAACGTGAGCGTCTAATTCTGGTTGCCCTAAGTTGATTGCGAGGTCCGCCTTGCCGAAGAGGCATAAACACGACTATTTCGATCTGAAAATACGAGATTATTTCAATAAAAAAACAAGAATAAGAAATAGAAATTTTTGGCCAAAAGTTCCTGGCAAACTCTATTTTTAAAGAATAGTTTTTCGGACGAATAACCTTGCAGAGTGATACAGCAGAGTAAAGAGTAGATCGAAAGCGCGATGCCGTGCGGAATTGACGCTCAATAAATCCCTTTTTATGCCGAGGCAACCGCCGCTGCCACTTGCACCAAAAGTTCGGCAACTTTGTGTGGAATGGTTACAAAATAAAAATCCCCGGGGCTACGCCAGATGTTTCATCCTTCGAAACGCGGGGGCACTCAAGCTGCGCTTGACGTACAACTTTGCTTGAGGAGTAAATCCCGAGGAGATGAATCCGCGGTAACAAAACGCCGTCACGGAGCGAGCTTTCGAAGTTTTTCCGCCACCTTCTCCGCCTGAGAATCATCTTTCTCATTTCGAAATCCTTCGAGGGCCCGACGCCATGCCTCGACGGCCTCCGCCGTCCGACCCACGGCGTGATACGCATCTCCCAGATGGTCAAGGATAACCGGGTCGGGTTCCTGCTCGGCAGCTTTTTCTAACTCTTTAACGGCCTCCTGATATCGGCCCAACCGATAAAGTACCCAACCAAGACTATCCCGGTACGCCGCGTTATCCGGCGCTGCGGTCACCGCCTGTTGTATCATCCGATATGCCCGCTGGAGACGCATGTTCTTGTCGGCCCAAAGGTAACCCAAATCATTCAGCGCACCGGGATCCTCCGGGAACTCATCAAGCACTTGCTCAAGCCATTCGACGGCCTCATCGTCGTTTCCGGCAAGAGTCGCCAAATGCGACAAGGCTAAACGTGCTTCAAGAAGTACTTGCCGTATCTCCGCGGAGGAGAACTCAGAATCCCAGCGATCGATGATTTCCCGATAAATTCGATCCGCTTCCTCTCGCCGATCCGCTTTTACGAGAATAGCTGCCAAACGGCTTTTCATGCGGGGGTTTTCCGGGGCGATTTGTGCAGCTTGGCTGGCCGCAGCCACCGCTTCGTCAAGCCGGTCGCTTACCGCCAAAACGCCGGCCAAGTAATAATGCAAACCGGGATTGTCCGGCGGTTGAATCTGCTTGTTAATGCCAAGCTCCAGGACCTCAATAGCCTCCGCAAATCGCTCCTTTTCAATCAGGGCAAAAGTCAGATCCAACAACACCTCCAAGGCATAACGAGATTTGCGATCAATCAAAAGTTCGAGGAACTTTCGGGCCTCGGCGAATCGCTCCGCCTCGATACACAACGACGCCAGTGCCGTATGTTGAGTCAAGAATTTCGCGTCGCTTTCGCTTGATTGAGCCGCGGCCGACACCAGCCGGTCACACCACTCGTCTCCGGCAAGTTGTTGGCGAAGATCATCACCCAGCGCCTCCCAAGGTAATCCCGCAGCCACCATCTGAGCGAGAGCATCCAGGACTGGCACCGGCTCACCTTTGGCCACAAGCACGCGTACCAAAAGACGCCAGAACTCTACCGAGGGCTTCCGCCCCAGCCATTCACGCAACAACTCTTCCGCAGCCTGTCGGTTGTCCTGAGCAAGATATTCCTCCGCCAGGATAAACGCCAAAGCCGGATCCTCAGCATTTTCCCCTTGCAGGGTTTTCAGCTTCGGAAGCAATTCATCTTGCCGACCCAGAGTCGTTAAGATTTCCTTCAAGAGCTGATACGGGCCCAAACCCTCGCTGGTGAGCCGGGCTTTAAAGTAATCCTCCAAGTACTGGGCGGCTTGCTCTAAATTGCCCCGGACGAGGTAAACGCGGGCCAGATCGTAACCGAGAATCCCTGCATTTGGCTCCCGAGCGTTAGCTTGACGAAAACACTCCTCGGCTGCATCCAGACGGTTGCTCCGCAGGAACGCGTGACCAAAGAGCCGCCAGCTTTGCGCCGGATTCCGGAGAAGCAGCTTCTCAGCACCCTCCTCCAAACCAAAACGCTTGGGATTCTTGAGACCCTCCAGGGCGCGTTCGAATTGCCCGGCAGCTTTTTCGAATTCCTCCATGAGCAAATACAGTCGTCCCAGCTCCACCCGCAGGGCCAGATCGCCCAGTCCAACGGCCGACTCGCCTCGTTGTTTCAAAACAAGTTCCAGCAGCTCGGCTGCCTCCTTGGGCTGATTTTGCCGGACCAAATGCAGGGCAATTTGCATGAGTTGCAAGGGGTCCAACGCCTCCGGCGAAGAGACCACCTTCACCAACCGAGCCGCCTCATCCATTCGACGCAGCTTGATCGCCAAATTCATGGCGGCACGAGCGGCTTCAGCGGATTCCGGGTCGTAGCGGACTCCCCGTTGGTAGCGTCGAAGGGCTGCGTTGAGTTGCCCACGGTTTTCCAGCAGACGCGCAGCCGAAAAGTGCGCTAAAGCCTCCAAGCGGTCCCAATCTTCTTCTCTGCGTGATTGGTCCGCGGGCAAATTCTCCGGGGGGTCCTCGTCGATTTGTCGCAAAAGTGTGCTTACGAGCCGAATGCCGGTTTTCCAGACTGGTTCTCCGTGCTGAAGCTGCCTGAATCCATAAGGCGATTGATGAGCCCACTCTGCCCTAAAAAGCACATCTTCTCTCGCCCCGGCGGATTCGGGAGTAAAGAGTTTCTGCGGCACCCTCGATGATTCCCGAGCAAAAGATGCCGAGGTTTTCGCCATCATTGAAAACGATTGCCGGCAGCTTTGCCGTGGTGAACAAATATTCAGATTAGTAATTTTACAAAAGCGCTGCTTTTCCGCGGGAATGGCCGATCGGAAATCAAGTCCTTCTGCTGACGCGAAAGCAGATCTATAAACCATCGAAAAGCCGAATTTGTTGGCCAAAGAACTCGCAAATCTGTTTAACGATGTGGGAATCGTTTTACCTACGGATGGTGCATCCAAGTGCTCCGGTAGACAAAAACCGAAAATGGCTTCTGATAAAGAGGCGGAGCCAACGGGCGACAAAACGGCAAATGTAGCGGTTAATGAAAAACCCCATCCTCTGAGCGAGGAAAAACCGGAGTCCAAAGAACACAGTGGCCAGACGCGGAGTACGTTCATGCAGCATGGATCTAATAGCCTTTGAATCGGCAAGCTATCGGCTCGTTCGAATCGACACAAGCTATCAGCTCGTTCGAATCGACAATAGTCGCCGTTAAAACTCGGATTCGAATAGGGAGGAATTGAGCCTGTGCTGCCAAGCGGTATCAATAAATGTATCAACAAACAAAGAATAAATCTCATCGTTATTGGCCCCGTGTTTAGCTCTTCCAGGAAACTGAATAACGATTCTCCACGCCCACGAAGTCCGCTTAAGAGTTCAGACCATCGCCTGGAAAATATCAACCCAGTCACGGCCCCAGCGGAATACGAAGGGAACTCCCCATCAATTCTTGACACGAGGGTGCACTTAAGGAAGTCGCGGTGTACTCCAGCATCGAGAAAGAACGGGGCATAGAACACGCATTTGCTGCGGATTTAACGCGGCTTGCGAATACGCAGCTTCCGCGATCGAGTGGACCGGTCAGAAGAAGCCGCCTCTGAACCAAGATTTCGGCTGCCATGCGAGCTGGGGTGGCCATCGGTAAGGCGGCTCGATGATGAGCGACCGGCGGCAGTTCCCTCTGCCGGCTTCTGCTGCTCGCTGGATTTGCTTGCCGAGGGTTTCCGGCCGCGTTTGCGGGGCTGAACCACTTCCCCCGTTGCGCCCTCAGGGGGCGCGGTCTTGCTGTGCTTGCCGGATGTCCCTCGGGCAGAAGAAGTGTCGGTGGAACCAGCGGTGGAGCCTCCCCCCGCCGCCCGATCGGCCGCCGACGGCAAACCAGGCGAATCCCCCTCTTTACCTGTGCTACCCGACGGGTCGGTCTCCCCACTTGGTGCCATGGGAAGCGGATGTTTGCGGGGACGGCCGCGGCGTTTTTTAACGGGTTCCGCTCCAGTCGCGGGTGTTGCGGCCGCCTGTTCTCCCTTGACGAGGGCTTGACCGGTCGAGGCTTGCTTCGCCGGTCCTTTTGCAGTGGCGGGAGGCGAAAGTTGCGCATCGACTGCCTTTTGGCGGCCCGGCTTTCTTCCCCGTTTACGTGGGCCAGGTGGGGCCACCAAAGAATCGCTTTGGTCGGTGGCAGCGCCGGCCGGGGCTCCGCCTGCGGCAGGCATGCCGGTAGCAGCGACCTCCGCAGGGGTCTTTCCCGGTTGCTGATTGTCAGAGGGAGCAGGCTCGGCTTGTTGTTCCGCGGATGCTATCTCCGCGGCAGCAGCCAGCGCCGCCGCTTCGGCCTTGGCGCGCTGATCCAACCGATGGGGCAATCGCTCCGCACAGTCTGGGTTAATTTCCAACAAGATATCCCGAACAGCCGGCGAATAGGGATTTACTTTAAAAGCTGCCCCTAATTCGTGAAGTAATGACGCGAATTCTGACCCTTGGCTTTTCGAGACCGAGCGCTCCAGACCGCTCACGGAGGCTTCTGCGATCTCCTCGTCGGTAGCCAACCCGAGGATCCGAAGCACCTCCAAAGTCGAGGAATCCAGCGGAATTACATGTCCCCCCAAGCCCGCCTGAACCACATAGGCGACGGTAAATGGCGAAGTACCGTCAATTTTTTTCAAATGATCTGTGGCCTGCCCCAAACTCAGCTTTCGGAGATGTTCCAGGTCAAACGTGTAGGTAGTTTCAAAAATACTTTGTAGAACCCGTTTTAGGCGATTTGCCGCAGCGTTGGGCTCCGGCAATTCCGAAAAAACCTCCGCCAATTCACGGACGGTGCTAACGCGAACTTCGTTCCAGTCGAAGAAATCCTGTTGCAACCGCGCGAAACTGTCCTCTGCACGATCGTGGGGTGCATCCTCCAGACAACATCCGAATAGCAGTAGCTCGAAAAGCGAACGTTGGGGGTCAGGCAAAATCGGCTGAAAATGCTTCTGAAGTATCTGAAAAAGTTCCGCAAACCGAGCAGTGCGACCGGTGGATGTCATAAGCCACCCTTAACACGAATCCTGAATTCGACGAAAATCCGTTGTGTGATTTGCCCGCGAACCTCCCCCTCTGCCGGGCACCCCCGCCCCCCTAATTCCCTGATTCCCTGATAAAGAAGCCCCCACTTTTGAGTTGGTGACGGACAATATCGGCTCTCGCGGCCTAGGGATCCATCCACATCATTTTTAACGCCAGGTTCAACTTGCCGAGTCACCCGGCGGAACTCGCTTCGACTCCTAACCTACATTTTTTGGAGAAATATCTCTTTTGATTTCGGATTTTGAATGCGGAACACCGATTGGGGCGAAAGCCTACTGACTTCACCTCCCGCCGGCTGAAAGCTAAGAGGAATTCTCGCAACGATTCTCGGAAGTTGGCTCCGTACCCTCTTCCAAGTTTTCCGCCTCAGCCAGTTCTTCTCCCTGATCGACCTCTTCCCCTTCTGTTTCCTCTTCTGCTGCCGACTGATCGGGGGGTAAAACTTCGCGGAGAATGCGGCTAATCTCGATCGATTTCTTGACGCCTTGGTCCAAAACGAATTCCAACCGAGGAGTAAACCGTGTATCGATCTGTTCGGCACACTTAGCCTGGAGATATCCTCTCGCGTTGCGCAGTCCTCGAAGACTGAGCTTTTGCTTCGTCTCATTTCCCATGACCGACACGTAAACCTTGGCATAGCGCAGATCGGGAGATACTTCGACGTGAGTCACCGTAACATCCTGGATTCGCGGATCTTTCAGCTCCGCGAGAATTGCCATGCCGACGACTTCGCGAATGGCTTCCGCCGCTCGGAGCGCTCGACGGTTTTGTTGCATCTTCCGACCCTAAAATCCGCAAGCAGGAACTAGGCTTTTTTCCGCGCTTTCAAGGGGATGACCCTTCTTATCTGCCCACTTATTTGCCCAATTGCGCCACTGGCTGCGTCGTTTTTCCGCCCAAACCTCCTCAAGATCCACCGATTAGCGGTGGAGCGCCTCCCATCGCTTCCCAGGCTCGAGATCGCTGCTTCGGCGGTGGGGATGAGTGCTACGTCCCCTTGATTTCAAAAACTCCTCCAGAATCAAAGGGGTTTCTACCGTACCCGAGGATCGCACATGCCGAATATCAAGGCTTTTTTGGCTAGCGAGTGTCTACTTCGGATTTGCTTACCGATTCGTTTCGCTCCGCTGTAGCCTCTCTTGTTTTCCGGCATCATGTCGGAGCTTCGTTTGTTTTCCGGCATTATGCCGGCAAAACCACGGCTTGGAATGAACCGACGCCCATACAGGGCTAATCCTTATGTTAAACGACGGCGGGCCGGCCCCATGCCGGTCCTCCTCACCTAATGAATCCACCCCTTAAAACCGAGGACCCCTCGAATTCAAAATTCAGATCAGCCGACGGCCCCGTGACCCAAAGACCTTAATACCTCAATGACGTCGGTAACCGGCTACCAACTACCGATGATTGCATCCCGATCACTGGATCCAATCCGAACCGCATTCACTCCTCTACAGACGCCGCTCCACTTCTTCGATTCGATACGCTTCGAGGATATCGCCCTCTTTGACGTCATCAAAACCGGCGAGCTTAATACCGCATTCGAATCCCTCGCGAACTTCGCGGACGTCATCCTTCTCGCGGCGCAGGGACTGGATGGCATAATCGCCGATGACTCGGCCGTCCCGCACCACACGCATCCGGGCATCCCGCGCCACAATTCCATGGAGCACGCGGCAGCCGGCCACCGTGCCCACCCTGCTAATCACAAAGGTCTTGAGGACCAAAACCCGGCCGAGATCAACCTGCCGTTTTTCAGGTTTCAATAGCCCTTCTAAGGCGGCTTTCAGATCATCAGTAACCTGATAAATGATGTCGTATCGTCGAATTTCCACACCGTATCGTTCGGCCAAAATCCGAGCACCCTCCGAGGGCGCTACGTTAAATCCGATGATGATTGCATCGGAGGCGTTGGCCAATTCCACGTCGGCTTCCGTGATCGCTCCCACCGCAGCTTGAAGGAGCTCGATCTGCACCTCGGGGTGCTGCAATTTGGCCAATTCTTTTTGAATGGCTTCCAGCGAACCTCGGACATCGGCCCGGAGGATGATATGCAGCGTCTCCACAGTGTCCTTGCGAGCCAACCGAGCGGAAAGTTCCTCGAGCGTTAAATGCGGTTTCTCCGTCCCCAATCCCCGAGTTCGCTGCTGTTTGGACCGGCGTTCGGCGATTTCCCGGGCCTTCGCAATATCCTCCAGCACGTAGAATTTTTCCCCGGCCTCAGGCGGAACGTCCAAACCCGTCACATCCACGGGGGTCGAGGGCCCAGCTTCTTCATGTTGTCGGTGCGGATCCAGCGTATCGTACATGGCCTTCACGCGGCCATGAGCCGACCCGCAAAGCAAAATATCGCCGACCCTCAGGGTGCCGCGTTGCACCAATAGCTTCGCAACAACACCCCGACCCGGCTGAACTGATGCCTCCAAACACACCCCGGTTGCCGGCCGATGGGGATTCGCCCGAAGTTCGTGCAACTCGGCTACTGTAAGGAGGGTGTCCAGAAGTTCATCGATTCCTTGACCGGTCAACGCACTGGTTTGCACCACCTCGACGTCGCCACCCCATTGACTGGGCAGCACCCCGTGAGCGGCCAACTGCTGGAGGACACGATCCGGATTGATGCCGGGCAAATCGATTTTATTGAGTGCTACAACCATGGGCACCCCAGCGGCCCGAATATGAGCAATGGCTTCCTCAGTTTGTGGCATCACCCCATCATCGGCCGCCACCACAAGCACGGCGATATCCGTGCAATTCGCCCCGCGTGCGCGCATCGCCGTAAAGGCCTCGTGGCCAGGCGTATCGACGAAGGCGATCTGCCTCCCATCCTTCAGAATCCGGTAAGCCCGAATGTGCTGCGTGATTCCGCCGCGCTCCCTCGCCGCTACATCGGTACCAAGGATCCGGTCCAAAAGTGACGTTTTGCCGTGGTCTACGTGTCCGAGGAAGGTGACCACCGGGGCCCGCGGCAACAACTCCGCAGGATCATCCGGTGCCTCAAAACGAGCCCGAAGTTCCTGATCCGGGTCCTGCGGCCCTCGGATCTTGAGGTCCACTTCCAGAGCCATCGCCAGCAGTTGCGCAGTCTCCGAGTCTAAAGTCGAGTTAATCGTTGCCATCACCCCGAGGTTAAGAAGCTTTCCGAGCACCTGGTAAACAGGGATCCCGACTGCCTCGGAGAACGACCGCACCGTGCACGGCAATTCGAGCACCACCGAGCTTTTACGCGGTGCCGCAGTGGAAACCGAACGACTTCGACGCATGCGACGAAGCGTCAGCTCAACGGCGGGCTCTTCGGCCTCTTCCACCTCTTCGCGCTGGCGGGCAGGCTTTCGCCGAGTGGGCCGAGGCTCTTTTTCTAACAAATCGATCCCGACATCATCTTCGCTGACTGGGCCGCGGCGCCCCCGACCTGATTCTTTCACCGCTCGAGGCGCAGCTTTATCGCGATCTCGATCCTTCGATTTTTCTTTTTCCTTTTCCAGCGGGCGTTCCCGCACCCGTTCTTTCGGTTTAGGCCGAGCTTCCGGGGGGGTGGGTTTTATAGTGGGAGAAGCCAGTTCCTTCGCATCGCGCTCCAGCGCTGCCAGACTCTGTGGTGACTGAATCCGACGCAAATATTCCGACAAAGGCCGACTGCCGATTTTGCTAGCGCGAATGGCCTCAATCGGGAGCTTCACGTCGGGCTTTACAGGCGGGGGTTCGGGGGGAGAGGGCGGAGCGATGCTTTGCGCAGCTTGGGGAATCGGTGCTAATTTGATCGATGGAACGAAACGCTCATGCTTTTCCGGCCGTTTAGGTTCCTCTGGTCGCTCGCGTTTGTCGGGTTTCTCCTTTATATGAGTTTCCTTTTCTAATATATGAGTTTCCTTTTCTAATTCCCTTGCACCACCTTTTTCCGCCTCCTTTTCCTGATCGACCACCTGATCGCGATCGGCCTCTTTCCCGGCTGTAATTACCAAACTTGGAGGTTGCTCGACGGGTTTTACGACCGATACTTCCGCAGGCTCGGCCGTTACAGTAGGCGGGCAAACCGACGATATCGCGGATTCTATCTCCCCGACAGGGGCTTCAACTTCTCGAGAAGCAGAGGGGATTACAACGGCAGGCTGTTCAATGGGCGGGGCAGATTTGGGAGGGACTGCGGCCGGCTTCTCCGGTGCACGTACTTTGCGATCCAGCACCGGCACCTTCTTGATCATAGCGCCCGAGGGCGGTATATAATCCTCGCGCCGAAGGGCGGTCGGGGGCTGCGGGCCAGAAACCTCGCTCGTTCGAGTCGCGGCTGTCGACACCGCGCTCAAAGACAGCCCAGAGCGAGAAGAAAACCGCGCCTTGACCTTCGCGACCTCTTCGTCGGTCAAGCTCGCCAGCGCGCCCTGCTTCCCTTCCAATCCTAATTCGGCGCAAATACTGAGGACGACTTTGCTGTCGACATTCAGCTCTTTGGCCAGGGCGTAAATTCGCGTACCCAACGCAGCCTACTCTCCCGGGAGGGCCTGCGATTGAACCGCCGACCCGATCCCACCTTCGCTCAAAAACCCTACGAACCATTACATCGCACCGCCTCCTTTTGCCAGCGCAAGAAGGCCCTGCCTTGCCGGCTACTCCAGTTGCCCGGGATAGCCCATTCCGGCTTTTCCGCCCGTCTTCAATTAGCTGGCCAATTGCGAGCAACATTCCCTGATGCTCCCAGTTTTAAGACGGGCGAACACCTTTTCAATGGCCGGCCGGAATTTGTTCAAAAATATACCTAAAGCTCGGCAGCCATCGAATGACCGCGTGAACTCGTTTTGATCCCGGCTTCAAATCTTCGAAGAGATCCGTTCAATCCATCCTTTTAATATGACATTTTTTACTATGACATCCTTTTACTATGTTTTTCTGGACACTCTTCGACTTTTTTCCATTCATCCAAACGGTTTCAAAGCCGTCCCGCAATGACGGGAGCCTTTTCCTCGGCGGCCATCCTCAGCCAAACCGATGGGCAATTTCATTCATACCAAACCGAGCACGCAACTTCCGGCACCAACTCCCACACAAATCAAAGACCTTTTTCTTTGTCTCTTACCTTTCAGGACTTATCTTATCTCCTTTCTCCTATTCCCGGCACTCCGCGCCGTTTATCCAGCGGCTCTAACCGTCTTCAGAAACTGAATCATTTGAGCGCTATTGATCGGACTTATCACCCCGAAATTCTAACCCCGAAGCTCCCATCGACATTTCTTGCCAGTTGCTTCCCGGCGAACTGGCCGATGAGCCTGAATCATCGGAGGCCAATGCTCCGACTTTACCCTCCTCTTCGGCTCGGCGCTCTGCTTCGGCCACAATCTTTTCCACCTCTTCCTCGCTCAACCTCCCCAGCGCCGCCAGTTCCTCCGGCTCAATTACCGAAAGATCATCGTACGTCAAAAATCCCCTTCCTACCAGCTCATCGGCAATCTCAGGGGTGATTCCCGGGATAGAAACAAAATCGGACATCGCCGCTTCGATCTTTTGATCCAGTTCTTCCCGGGTCATAATGTCGATATCCCAACCGCACAATTTGCTGGCTAATCGGACGTTATGGCCCCCTCGTCCGATCGCCAGTGAGCGCTGCTCTTCCTTGACCAAAGCAATCGCCCTCCCCAAGTGAGGACAAAGGATTACCTCTTCCACCTCGGCCGGCTGAAGGGCATTGGCTATGAATTCTTGAACATCGTCGCTCCAACGGACGATTTCAATCCTTTCCCCCCCTAGTTCGTCGGTAATATTCTTAATTCGCGTGCCCCGAACACCGACACAAGCCCCCACGGAATCCACCCGCGGATCGGTGCTGAAAACCGCCACTTTCGTCCGGAAGCCTGCCTCCCTTTCTACTCGGCGGATTTCGATGATTCCGTCGGCAACTTCCGGAATTTCCTGTTCAAATAACCGTTCAACCAATTGCGGCCTAACGCGGCTGAGGATCACCCGCACCCGTGTCCCTTCCTTCCGAACGTCACAAACGATGGCCCGAATCCGCTCGTTCGGGTGATATGTCTCCCCCGGAATCTGCTCTACGCGGGGGAGAATGGCTTCCGTGTTCCCTAAGGAGACCACAGCGGTGGTTTTTTCCATCCGCTGCACAACACCGGTAACCAACTGGTTTTTCTGCTGAAGGTACTCCTCGTAAAGAACGTCGCGCTCCTCCTCGCGAATCTTCTGCATGATCACTTGTTTGGCGGCCTGCGCCCCAATCCGAAGACAGAATTCCTCCGGATCGAATGGTTGCCCGCCGTGGGTGCCGGTGATTTGTCCGGTCTGTCGATCCACGGACACCACAATGTCTTGATCCTCACCAAAACTTTTCTTGGCCGCTAAAACCAGGGCTGCCTCGATCGCGGTAAAGAGTTTCTCCTTAGGGATGTTCTTATCCCGGTGAATCGCATCCACCATTCTTGTCAATTCGTGAGGATCCATCGGCCTACCGCTTGACCCGGCAATTCGGGTTTAATATCGGGAATTTACGATCGCAAGTTGTTATTTCCGTGTTCAGCTTAATCGAGGCCCCTACCTTCATCGGGCCATCCACTTACCATTGTGCTTCGAACTGGGTAAAGGCAATTCTCGCGAAAGCCAAAAACCAAAGAACCGTCGAGTTTTTTACCAGCGCAGTCTCCGAATTAACTCACAGTCTCCGAATTAACTCATCTAAGTATAAATACCCATGAGGGATAACATTCCGATCAATGAAATTCCCAATCCCACAAATCTGCAATGAACTTCTTACAAAGGAGTTTTTACAGTTCTAGGGTTCTACAGAACCTTTACCTAGCTTCCTGTTGTCTATGCCGACCAAATAAGGTCTATGCCAACCAAATAAGTTGGTTAAACTGTGCCAAAAAGCTGTTTGAATCCTAACTCTATTGTACAGGAAGGCCTAAGGCATTCGTGATCTGAAAAACCGCTTTTAACCAATTTAGGCTAAAATTAAGCTTATTGCGGCGAATCCAAAGGCGTCACTTATATTGCGCCTAATATCCTGCAAAATGACAAATCCCCTGCAAAAAGTAATCTTTATAAAGCTTTCACGTCACACTAGGGGTTAACCGCTCGCTTTTTCAAATCTCCGTCGTTTCCTTTGCACTCACCCACCTCTAACGAAATGGTGTTTTCAAACGAAATCTTTTTTTGAATTCCGGACCGATTGCCGCTCAATTCCGCACCCATCAGGGAGCGATTAGCTCACAAAAAAATGATTAGCTCACAAAAAAATACTTTCCTTACTGCCAACCGCTCACGATCTTCAACAACCCGAGCTGTAACCCGAGGTTTACAGGTATAAGAAACATTTATTGCCACCATTAACCAAAATAGACCCGAATCGCGACACACCGGGCCGCGGGGTCTACCGAGCAAATCAAGAAACCTTTTCGTCAAAAACGATAACGGCTTACTGAGGGGTTGTCAAGTGCGACCCCTCGGTCCAAGAGCTCCCAAGCTCCCCAAGTCCCCACTTCCGTCTAACTCTTCCCTCACCAACTTGAAACTGCATCATGCTTTTGCGCTCCGGGCTATTGACATTTGTAACCAGCTCTCAACTCACCAAAGGTTCCGGCCATGTCTAGCCCTTAAAAACAAGAGCATGTGGACGAAGTTAGTCATTATTGTTCGACGCGTAAATTCCTAGAACCTCGTAGGAAAGTGTTATAAAACCTCGTAGGAAAGTGTTATTTTAATCACCTGCGGTAGCGGAAATTCCCGCTTGCCCTCCACCACCCGGACTCCTGACACCTCAAACACATTTTTTCGGGGCGAAATGCTCTGGGGAAAATCTTTCCTCACTTTTCGGAGCACAACGAGTTGGTTCTGCGTTGCCGCAGCAGGCCCGTGCCGCAAACTCCCGCGTTCCCTTACGTTGGTTCGATTCTGAATCCAAGCATTTCGCCGCAGGTTGCCCCTACCGAAAACCCCTCTCTTCCCGGCGGAGGTGTTCTCATTCGGCACGGCGGTCTTTTGCAAGCCAGGGACAGCGACACCACGAGGCACCGTGATATCGCGCGGCTTAAGCCTTGCAAAAAGGGGCCCTAAAAACCGCGGGGAAGGCTGAAGACCACCACCGTGAATTGTACGGCTTAAGTTCTGCATTGGAGGAGTTCGAGAACCGCCTCCCCCATTTTCGCCGGGCTTTGAGCGATCTTTACGCCGGCATCCGTGAGGGCCGCAATCTTGGCAGCAGCCGTTCCTTTACCCCCGGCAATGATTGCCCCGGCATGACCCATCCGCTTCCCCGGCGGCGCCGTCCGGCCAGCAATGAAGGCAACCGCCGGTTTGCGGAAACCCCCCTGGGCAATAAACGCCGCGGCCTCCTCCTCTGCTGTGCCGCCGATTTCGCCGATCAATAGCACGGCATCCGTCTCCGGGTCCTCTTGAAACATTTTCAGCACGTCGACAAACGAAGTCCCCACGATCGGATCCCCCCCAAGACCCACGCAGGTGGATTGCCCCAGCCCCAATTGTGTTAGCTGCCAAACGGCCTCATAAGTCAAGGTACCGGAGCGACTGATCACTCCCACACGGCCGCGGCGGTGGATATAGCCCGGCATGATCCCGATCTTGCACTCGCCCGGCGTGATCACCCCCGGCCCATTCGGCCCAATTAGGCGGCAGGGTCGCCCCAACAAGTGCTTACGCACCCTGAGCATATCGAGCACCGGGATCCCTTCCGTGATGGTCACGATTAGCTCGATACCTGCATCCGCCGCTTCCAAGATAGCATCCGCGGCAAATGGGGGTGGCACGAAGATCATCGTTGCATTCGCGCCGGTCTTTTCCCGCGCCTCCACCACCGTGTTGAACACCGGTACGCCTTCGACCACCTGCCCCCCTTTGCCCGGGGTTACTCCACCAACGATCTTCGTCCCATAAGCCAGACATTGCTGGGTATGAAACCGGCCGGCTTTCCCCGTGATTCCTTGACAAATGACCCGAGTTTCACTGTGAACCAAGATGCTCATTCCCGTCGCTTTCCGAATTCTTAACCACGCTTGCGCGATGATTCCACCGGCAGAATACCTCTGCCGAGATTTCCACACCGATTTCCCGCTGATTTCCTTTTTTGATTTTTTGATTGCAACTCACGCTTTAATTGCCCGAGGAATTATCCCCCCTCCAACCGCTTTGGGCACGTTAAAGGCTCGAGCCATACAAGAACACGTCGCCCTCGCTCCCCAAGGTGAAATTCGCCAGCTTAAAATCGGCATCCACGCCTGTCTGAACGATCTGCCCATCGTTTTCCGGCGGTCCTTTCGTAATCGATCAACCTTCCGCCGGGTTTCCCCCATCTCAAGATGGGCCTCTGCGATTTAAGATTCGTGCTCCAATAGACGGCAATGGGTAGCTGCGTGAAAGCGGGCGATAACTCCTCCATGTCGGCTACCCTAACCGCCCGATTGCCGGGCCGCAGCAACCGCCTTTTCCGCGGCGTCCGAAAGATCGGTGGCCGCGATGATATTCAGCCCGCTTTGCGCCAAGATTGCACGGCCTTCTTCCACTTCCGTTCCTTCCAGCCGAACGACTAGGGGGACTTTCAGCTCCAAAGTGCGGCACGCCTCCACCAAAGCTTGGGCAATAATCGTGCAGCGCATGATGCCGCCGAAGATATTCACTAGAACCGCTTGCACCTGGGGATCCCCCATTAAAATGCGAAACGCCTCGGTGACTTGATGAACGTTGGCACCACCGCCGACGTCCAAAAAATTCGCCGGTTGCCCCCCATGCAGTTGGATCAAGTCCATCGTGCTCATGGCCAGGCCTGCGCCATTGACAAGGCAGCCAATATTCCCATCAAGCCGAACGTAACTTAGCCCCTCTTGCGCGGCCCGCACTTCCCGCGGATCTTCCTCGCCAATATCCCGCAGATTCACCAGCTCCAGATGGCGATACAAGGCATTGTCGTCGAAGTTGACCTTCGCATCCAGCGCGCAAAGATGCCCCTCTTGTGTGACCACAAGCGGATTGATCTCCGCCAAGCTGCAATCCCAGTGCAAAAAGAACTTGCAGAGATTTTGGAACAAGGATTCGGCCTCGCGGGCCGCTAGGTCGCTCAAGCCCAAGCGCGCGGCAAGCTTCCGGGCCTGATAGGGCCATAGGCCACCCTCCGCATCGAACGCCTCGCAAAGGATTGCCTCGGGCTTTTCCGCGGCAAGTTTTTCGATATCCATCCCCCCTTCCGCCGAGGCGATAAGGACCGGCACTGCCCCCTTACGATCCACCAAAGCCGCCACATAAATCTCGCGGGCAACCTCGAAGACCTCCTCGACCAAAACCTGCCGCACAATTCGGCCTTCAGGACCCGTTTGCGCCGTCACCAGTACGTGGCCCAGGAGATGATGAGCCACCTCGGCGGCTTCCTCGGCACTTTGCACCAAACACACGCCCCGCTGGTGCGGACTGCCGCGAACAGTGCCCTGACCACGCCCCCCGGCATGAATCTGCGCTTTAATCACCGCCCGTTGCCCCCCTAATTGCTCAAAAGCGGCCGCCGCACCATCCGGCGTATCGACCGCCATTCCCCGGGGTACCGGGATGCCTGCTTCTCGGAAAAGTTGTTTCGCTTGATACTCGTGAATCCGCATCGTCGCAACCTTAGAGGCTACTCAAAGTTCCGTCGTTTTCCCTGCAACCACGGAGCACGAAGAGCTACGACTCCGTGAAGGTGGTCGATGATAATCTTCGTGCCGCGGTCCTTTCAACCACCACCGGGTTTTATTCTCCCCCACAGAGCCTTTGATTGGGAAAGCCGCAGCAAGGTTTCCCCCTGGTTCGCCACGCCTTAACTCGTGCACCTTAAAAAGCGTAGAGGCTATATTGGGAAGCCTTTTGAAAAGTGCCGATCAATCTAAAAAAGCGCGTCTACCGCACAAGAGAGGCGGCTCATGCGCAAGACGAGCACTCCTTTTCCCCAACAAGTCTTCAGCTTGCAAGCCGCCGAAAAAACCGGAAAAAATGCTCGAAATTCCGGCGTTTGTGGCCCATATTGCGGTGCCCGAGATCTTTTGGCGGTGCCTTGCAAGGGGAAAGCGGCAGCCTTCGTGTGCGATTTACTTCTTACTTCCGCTTCAACAGTTTTTTGATCTGGGCCCAGCTTCGCGTGTTGAGCACATCGGCCGCCGTCAAGCCGCCGCGTCGGGCCTGAAGAACGCCGTATCGCATCGCCTCTAACCCATCCGTGCTGTGAGCATCGGTACCAATCGCCACCAAAACCCCCAACCGGCGTGCAGCAGCACAGGCTACATCGTCCAAATCCAGCCGCATTGGATGGGCATTCAGTTCCAGCACCTTCCGCTCCGCCGCCGCAACCTTCATCACCGCTTCCAGATCGATTTCGTACGGTTTTCGCCGGCCGATCAAACGCCCGGTCGGATGCGAAAAGCAGTGGACATAAGGGTTTTGCAAGGCCTCGACAACCCGACGCGTGATCCGCTCCCGGGATTGATTCTGACCATAGTGCACGCTGGCCACTACCCAATCAGCCTCGGCCAGTACCTCGTCGGACAAATCGAGCCCGCCTCCTTCGAGGATATCGACCTCCACCCCCTTCAGTAGGCGGATACCCTTCAAGCGTTGATTGACCCGGTCGATCTCCTGCCACTGCGCCCGTAGCCGTTCTGCGGTCAGCCCGTTGGCCATGGTTACGCGCTTCGAGTGATCAGTGATCGCCAAATAGCTCCAACCAAGCTTCTTGGCGGCCAAAGCCATTTCTTCAATCGTGGCAGTCCCGTCGGTCCAGTCCGTGTGGGCATGAAGATCGCCGCAGATGTCCGTCAAGCTCACCAATTCGGGCAAGCAGCCGCGGTCGGCCCAGTCGAATTCCTCCCGGGCTTCGCGCAACTCGGGAGCAATCCACGGCAAACCGAGGGCTTCATAGACCTCCTGCTCGGTGCGGCCACCTACGCGCTCATCGCCCCGGAAAACACCGTATTCGTTGACCTTCAGACCGAGGGTCTTCGCGCGGCCCCGCAGCACAATATTGTGGGCCTTTGAGCCCGTGAAATACTGTAAGGCTGCCCCCAAAGACTCCTCCGGCACTACCCGGAGATCCACTTGCAAACCGCTCCGCAAGCGGATCGACATCTTTGTATCGCCCCTGGCTACAACCTTATCCAGCCCCGGCGCTTGAGCAAAATGATCCATGACCTGCTGACCGTCCCCCGCCACGGCCAGCAAATCCAAATCCCCCACGGTTTCCTTTCCCCGTCGATAGCTGCCGGCAAACTCCAGCTTTTCGATCCCCGGCATCTGCCGCATATGCTCGAGGAGACTCTGCGCGATTTGGTCTGCATATGCCCAGCACATCCGCTCGCCGGCCTGGGCCGCCAAATCAATTCCCTCTAAGATAGCCGCTTCGATCTTCTCCCCAAACCCCTTGAGCTGCCGAACCCGGTGGCTTTCGCACGCCTCCCGGAGCTCATCGAGCGTTTTGACCCCTAATTGGTGATGGAGCGTGGCGGCACGCTTCGGGCCTAGCCCCGGGACGCGCAGCATCGCCAGCACACTCTCTGGGACCTGGGACCGCAACTCCTCTAACAGCGGTACCGTACCCGTATGAGCCAGCACTAAAATTTTTTGCGCTAAATCCTCCCCAATTCCCGGCAATTGGGTCAGCGTCTCGCTATCCTTCGGCCGAAGATCGGATACCACCTGGGTCCACTCGACAATGGCCCGGGCCGCATTCCGATACGCACGCACCCGAAAAGGATTCGCCCCCTGAAATTCCAGAAGATCTGCAATTTCCTCTAGGGCAGCGGCCACTTCGGCGTTGGTCAATTCCGGCATACTCGGTGACTCTAAACGGCACTTGGGCTCCCCTGAAACGCCGGTAGCCCGTTAGACCTCAAATCTTTCAGCGTTTCTGCTGATTGAGGAGTTCCGGTTCTTCACACCGTCAATTCTGACAATTCTGATCGTTCGCACCACTCTCCTGATTGTTCGCAAGATTGCCGCTTCCAATGCGCATCGAAGATGCACACCCGGTCCGGGACCGTTCGAAACACAAAATCGCTTCCAGAAATCGACGACAGCACAGCAATCCTCGAATCAAACGAGGGTTCAGAGTCGATCGGCAAAAAACATGAACGGTAAAAAGCAGAAGGTCCAGAACCCCGTGAACGGTCTCAAAGCAGGAGCTAAGGAGCAAAACTCCCTCACGAACAAAACACCAAAAGTAAGGACGAAAAATGGGAAGTACCTTTCTCCCGTTACATGCCAGACTACTTCGGCGGTGCTTCCCCCGCGTTTCCCCACAAAAAAGAAGCCATTCGCCACCAATCAGATGTGCAATTCCACAATGTCCTTATCCTGGAGGACGTAATCTCCTTTGACGGCCGTGCCCGGGTGGACCGCCGATCCCCAAACTCGCCCGAATTTCAGCTTCTGGACGTAGTCATTATGGATCAGCTCGGCAAGATCCAAAAGCGTGCTACCGCGCCGAAGCGTGAACGGCCGGTCCATATCCGGGTGCTTCGCCGAAGGCAACTTGGTGTAAACCCGAACGACATCTAGGGCCCGAAAGATCGCCGTGGCCAACTCATCCAAACCTTGCCGCGTTAAGGCCGAGACTACATATTCCGGAAAATCCAGCGGCAGAAGTTCGTGGAGCAACTCCAGTCGGTCGCGAGCCTCAGGTAAATCGATCTTATTGGGAACCAAAAATGTTTGCGTATAAGAGAGGCCGACATCCTCCTCACTCAAGGAAGAACTTCTAGATAGCCGTGTCTTGCTCTGATGCAGCCGCTCGAGTACGGCCTGACACTGCTCGATGCCGTCATCGTCACCAAGGTTGACCATGAGCAAGGCGAGGTCCGCCCCCCGAATCAAACCGTACATATACGGGTCGATAAAATCGCTGGTAATTGGAGGGGTATCAATCAATTGAATCATCACATCCTCGTACGGCATCATCCCCGGCATTGGAACCTTGGTCGTAAACGGATAATCGGCAATTTCCGGGGTAGCTCGGGTCATCGTGGCCAAAAGCTGACTTTTGCCGGCATTTGGCCCGCCGAGAATCACTACCGTCCCGGCCCCCTGACGAGGAATCCGAATAGCGTGACTTTTTTTGCCCGAGCGCTTTTCCGCCTCCAGCGCCCGTTTTGTCTTGGCAATCTTCGCCTTAATCTGGGCCTGGAGATGATCCGTACCCTTGTGCTTCGGGATTTCTTGAAGCATCCACTGGAGGCAGCGCAGCTCTTCCTCCAAAGTGGTTGCACGTCGATAGGCCTCTTCCGCCTTGAGATATTGGGGAGTGAGATTTGCCGGCATCGCACCCTACACTCCGCTGTGCTGATGTCGCTTTCAGAAATGGGCCCGGCTCCTTCAACCAAATCAACTTCTGATTGAATGCCCCGCCAAACCCGCGGACCGGTACCTCACCCGTAGCAAGAATCTTTCTGTTAACATCATGACAAATAGAAGCCAGACAACGGTACCTCTAGTAGTAGCAAGGATGTTTCGTTCCAAAAAGTTCCCTGATGCCGGGAAAAATACCGGGAAAAATATTTTCCTCCGAAAACTGCATGAAGACGCTGGGCTGCGGAAACTTGACGGACAAGCTAAGGCATATCCCGTGCGAAAGTAGGTATTTATCCCGATCACTAACGAGTTCCTACGCTTTCTACATTGTTTTTACCGTTTGCCAAGCCACCAATCTCCCCAGGTTAATCCATTTTCGGCTATAAAACCCCCCTTGAGGAGCCCAGTGCAAATAAGCCGATCTCCTCATCTTTCTTCCCGTTACCCACTCCTTCTCTACCAAGCTTACCCACTCCTTCTCTACCAAGCTTACCCACTCCTTCTCTACCAAGCTTACCCACTCCTTCTCTACCAAGCCGTATGACACTTCTCTGTCAAAATGCATGACACGTCTCTACCAAGATGTATGACACGTCTGTACAAGATGTATGACACGCCTGTACAGGATGTATGACACGCGGCTCACGGGACGGGCGGATTCCCGGTTACCTCCTTTCGCTTTTTCGTTTCTTTTTTCAAAAGTTCCCTGTTACCAATTTTTTTCTTCAAAAGCTGCCCGATTCATTTTTTCTTCAAAAGCTGCCCTAATCATTCCGTCCTAAGGACTGCCCAATCATGCAAGAAATGCACACTCCGCGGCCCAACCGGCAGCTACGGCCGAACCGGTCCCCCGGCCGGCATGACCCGGGATAAAAATTTCTTTTTCTTTCACGTGTCGAGGCACTTGGTATGAAAATTCTCGCTCCCATTTTCCGAGATCATGCGAATCTTTGACGCCAGCGGCCCCCTGAAACGGCGCACGAAACCATATAACTTCACGGAATTTAATCAACAGTTGCCCGATGACTTCAATAATCTAATACGTAATCAATACGGCGAATGCGGTTTGAAGACTTATTGCCTAATCATGGGAAAGATTTCTCCATTTCCACGAGAGGAGTGAGGCTCCTTCAAATACCGGAATCTCATTATCCCTTACCGCCACGACGTTAACCATTAGCACTTTTGAATCTCCCACGAAGGGCAGGACCGGATCTTGCGTCGCGGAGAAGCTTTGCGTGCGTTGACGCCAATAGACATCATAAACTTTATCACTCAAATAATCATTAAAAAGTGGGGAAGCAAATCCAATAACCACTTTTGAGCGGAGTGTTTTAACGATCTCGATAACCCGCGATCATCACAGAAGCAATAACGAACGCCGCGAAAGCGTTTCGAATCAACCGGAAGTTTACAAGCTAAATAGCAATACGAGGATCACGGACACTCACCGACGGAAAATAAAGGCGCACGGACACCACCCATTTTGCAGACACGATTCTATAAGCCCCCTAGGACCCACGCACTTTCTTTGGAATCCATCCCCCAAAGCAATGGGGTGTGTCGAATAGTTGGCTGGAAAAACAACAAAAATTTGGGCGGAAAAATAACAAAAATGAATGAACAAGATAAGACAACATAAGGCCTGACTCAAAGAGTGACTCGGGCAGGCACTCAAATTCTCAAGCCAATAAAAAAGCGGAGGCCACGGGTTTGCCGCCCGTAGCCTCGTCGCGTCACGCGAAAGGGAGACGTCCATTAGGAACGTCGGCTTTCCACCCGACCCTGCTGCGTTCCCGTCCCACACGCAGGGCCAAGCACAAAGCTTGAGTTATCTACAGCATCAAGCTTCGGTTTCGCAAATCGCTTGGTGGACGCGACCGGCTCTAGGTCCTATCGTAGAATCGACTCCCCCTGGGTGCTTGCGGACCTCGAAGGGTTCGGCACCACTTCGCGCCGGAACTAATCCACCAAGCTCAGAACATTTACACGCTCAACGGCATCAAACCTCGCCGGCGGCTTAAACCCGGAAGCCGGAAACCAATTGCCGCAATCCTTCGGCCTGAGCACCGAGTTGCTCGCTGCTAGAAGCCATTTCCTCGCTGCCGGCGGCCGATTGTTCGGCTACCTGAGCAATTTGATTGACGGCAGACCGCACCTCCAGCGCCGTTTGGTTTTGCTCCAAAGTCTTTTCCGCAATCGCGCAAACTTTTTGGGCCGTCGCACCAATCCGCTCGCGGATTTCCCGAAGCGCAGCCCCCATCCCATCGCTCATTTGCGCCCCCTGCTCTACGGAGGTGGTCGACTCGCGGATGAGCTCAGCGATCTCCTGCGCCGCCTTATTCGATCGCTCCGCCAGCTTCCGCACCTCGTCGGCTACGACGGCGAAGCCCATTCCGTGCTCGCCTGCTCGCGCGGCCTCGATTGCCGCATTCAACGCAAGGAGGTTTGTCTGGCCGGCAATCTCCGAGATTACCTGGATAATATCCGCAATCCTCTTGGAGCTTTCGCGGATGGAATTCATCGCCTGAATGGATTTTTCGACCACGTTACCTCCTTGTTCGGCGGAGAGGTTACTTTGCCGGGCCAATTCGTCGGCTTCCGCCGCTAAGCTGCGTACTTGCTCCACGGAGAACGCTAGCTGCTCAATGGCCGCCGTCATCTGCTGGACGCTCGCCGATTGCGTTTGCGCGCCCTGTGCCACCGTCTGAGAAGTCTCCGCGACGATCCGTGCCCCTTCCGTAAATTGATCGGCACTCTCGACCAATTGCCGGACCATATCTCGCAGTTTGCTGACAAACTCGTTGAACCAACGAGCAAGCTCGCCCAATTCGTCCCGACTTCGGACCTCAAATGTCTTGGTCAAATCGCCGTTTCCCTGGGCCATTTCCCGAACCATGCGAATCAGATACCCGAGGCTCTGCATCGGCCGCCGCAGTCCCCAGATCGCCAGCCCACCGCACAGGAGCACCATGCTAAAGCCCCCGAGGGCCGTCCAAAGGCTTACACTATCCAGCGCGGCATTGACCCGGGCAAGCACATCCAGAAAATCGTCCTCGTACGTCCCGGCTCCAATAACCCAATCCCACGGCTCAAAGTAGGTGATGGCCGCCACTTTCCAACGGGGCTCAGGCTCGCCGGGGTTTTTCCAAGGGTATCGTTCGAAAGCTACCTGCCCGGGCTTAAGCTCCAGCGCTTTCTGAATGATGGACTGAATGAAGAGCCGACCGTCGGCGTCCTTCGCCTCCCAGATGTTTTCGCCGTCTCGTTTACCCTGATGCGAGATGACGTAGCAACCGCGCTTATCCCCTTTCCCTTGAAGGACGTATACATAGCCGGTTTTGCCCACTTTGATACTCATGATGGTCTCTCGGGCTTCCGGGATCTCGTCCCGCGGAATACCTACGTAAAGACATCCAATTACCTGCTGATTTTCCCCAAAAACCGGCTTGTACTTGGTGATGTACCACTGGTTGACTACAAAGGCCTTGCCGGTGTACTCTTGCCCGCGCAACACCGCGGCCAGCACCGGATTCGGCATACCGTCGGGATTGGTTGCCGGAATATAGGTGCTAACGGCCCGCCTCCCATCGGAACCGCGGACACTTGTGGCTACCCGCAACATATCCCCTTGCGGATTCATCCGCTGGAAGATCGTGCAGGTCAGCCCCGTCAGCGACGTGACTTCATCAACCACCGGCGAAGGGACCGAAGGATCGAAGTTTTGACCCAGCCACTCCTCGCCGACGAGCAACTGATTCAACGTGGCAGGCAGCGGCTGCTGCGTCACTTGGTTGACCGCCTGCCAAGTAACGCTTTGGGTACCGACCCGAAACCCGCCATGTCGCTCTACGATTCTCTCCGCCACGCGCAACCCGTAATCCAAACGCCGGAGTAACGATTGGTGATAGGTATCTAGAAGCGCGTGAACATCTAAAGCAATTTTGGCACACGAGTCGTGGCTGAGGGCCATCATTTCCGTCTGAATGTGCTTTTGCAGGGTCGCCTTATTGAGAAAGGTGATGGCTACCGTCACCGTTGCCGTGAGCAAAACACCTAACACACTAAGGCCGATGAACCGCGTCTTAAGCTTCATGTCAGATCCTCACCGTTGTCCAAAAGCTCAACTCAAAGTTTCTTCCCCCAAAGCCTTCAACGATTTCAGGTGCCCGGACAGCCCTGGCCGAGAAACCGGCAAGCTGCGTTTCGCCGGGGACGACTTGCCAGATCGAGGAGCGCCCTAAGCATGTGCGCTAGAAACCCTCGCGCCCTACCGGCGTCTGTCATTCTCCTAGCACGCAATTTTGCATTGGCAGGCTGAACTTGCCCGAAACAAAAAAATTACAGCACTGTTTCCGACCGATTTTGTGGATGATACCAATTTTTGTGGATGATATAGCCTCCATCGCGACAGGCAGGACGATCTTCGGTGTTCGGCCGACTGGTTCGCAAAGTCGATCCCCCCTTATGGAGGAGCTTGCAGAATCCCGGTAGTGTCAATGGTGTTGGTTGTCCTATCCCCTCTTATGGGGGGCAATTCTTGCGGAAAATCCGACAACCCGCCCCTAGCCTAAAAAATCGGTTCAAAATCGCCCAAAACGGTCCACAAATCCCTCTCCGCCTTGCGAACGCCGCCTCGAAGAGCATACTGGCTATTCGCCATACCCCTCATAAGTGGGGTATCGGTGAAGGGTCAAGAAGCAAAAGAGGCTCTCCAGCTCACGCCTCCAAAACTAAGCCCGATACACTCCATTTGGCCCCGTGTGGAAAGGAGATGCGTTCGGTAGGTAACTGGTCTGGGAGCCGAGGGGCTAAGCCTCATTTCGGGGTTTTCAATAACGCCCGCAGATGGAAAATCCACCCAACCGGCCTATTTTGATGGCTTAAGTCGTCATCCAATTGGTCCCGCACCCACCTTGGACAAAGATCGGAGCAAAAAGCTGCTTGATTCAGCGGATGGCCTCGCCGCTTTTCGCCGCAGACTGAAGAGGCAGCAGATAGAAAAGAGAGGTAAAAGCGCGGCAGACTAAAAGCAAGGCAAAGCGTCAGAATCACCGGTTCTAGACCTCTTCCGGCTCCTCCGAAACCGGCTCAACCCGAATCCGGTTCCCGATGATCTCCACGACCCGAACGGGCATGTTCGCTCGGACCGGCGGCCCAATGCTCTCTACATCGATAATTTGATCGCCGAACCGCGCCTGACCACCGAGCCTTAATGGTGTGGTGGTGACCCCCATTTGGCCAACAGTAATCGCGCTTACTCCGGACCTTAAGCGGTTTTCGGACTCGGGGGCGCTCGGTTCTGGAGGATTCAACACCAAATGACCTTTGCCGAGCGCTTCCAAAAGCAATCCGCCGACGGTTGCGATCGTGGCCACCGCCACCAGAAAGGCACCAGCCACAACCCCCAAAGACTGAAGAGCCTTAGCCCACGTCTCGCTATCCTGGGGCCAAATAAAGGCTTGTTGCGCAAGCACCACGGCGATAAAAATGAGGACCACTCCACCGATGCCGAAGACGGTAAAACCGGGGATTACCGCCACCTCAAGAATCACACAGATAATTCCCAAAACAAACAAGATAATATCTAACGCCTGTGCGGTTCCCCCCAGAAAATTGCTCCAGAAAAATAGCGCAAAACTCAGCACGGCGACAAAACCCGGTAATCCGATCCCCGGGGTTTGCAATTCGACAAAAGCCGCGGAAAAACCGATCAGGAGTAGGAGGAAGGACATCAGCGGGTGAGTTAAGGCTTGGAGAAGAATCTCTATCCAACTCGGTGGACCATCACCCCGAGTGTCCCCCGCTTTAGAGCCGGGACGCGCGTCTTGAGACTCCGCAATACCAAGAAAAAGGGGGGGAAAACTCCCCACCAGCCCATCACCCGGCAGTGCACCCGTAAAGCTCACATGGAAATAGGTTTCCGGGAGGACCCTGTCGCAAAAAGCAAGTTTTTTCTCAGGAGCCAAACGGAAATTTAAAACGCGCCAGAAATCCGAGGAAAAAAGAAATCGACCTTGGGGCCAAGAGGGGGACGATAGCTGGGGTACTCGAAATCGAGTCCGTGCGTCATAAGGCGAACGAGTCCTTTCGTCATAAGGCGAAAAAAAGGGCCCTGCCCCCGCGGCCTCATCCACAAACCTCACGGAGTGATTACCCCACGACACAAAACCGTAGCCACTGGTTTTATCAACGCATAATGCTGCGCCGCCACTCTTGCACCCAATGCCCGGGAAAGCTTCCCCTGCGGCAGTGTGCCTAAGCCCCTGGTTGCCGGCAAGCCATGGGGGGTAAAGTATACAGAAGATCACTATCGTGGATAGGAAGGCGCATCTCTGCACAAGCCGGGCCGTGCCGGGCCGGACCCAGGCGATCCTTTGCCGACAAAACCATCCCCAGATCAAAGGGCCTTTAATAAGGAAGGAACCAAGCCTTCCGTCTCCGGAACAGGGCAGCCAATCAATCTTCCGTCCGTAGCAAGCCTGAATCACACCGACACCTCCCGCCCCAAAGTGATACCGCCCGAAACCACTTTATCAAAATGCAGAGCGATTCGGTGGCCACACGAGGCCATTTTACTCCGGAAGTGGTTCCATTGCCCAGGCAGTGGCAAGAAGGCGGATGCCGCCGCCACGGAGAGGCGCCTCCTCGAAACTTTGAATTCACGACTGCTAGCGAACCGAATGGCTCGGGGCAGCTTGGGCAATCGGTGCCTCTTTAACCACGCGAGTCCAACCGGGCGGGGTTCTCGGTCGCAACCAGCTTTCTTCGAAAAGCCCCAAAGGATCGAGGAGATTTTTCGCATTGACCCGGGGATCCTGGAAACGAAAGACCGTGCGGTTTTTGCCGTTGGGTTGAATCATCTCCATGGCGAAGGGCAGCATGTCTTCCATGGTCAGAATGATGGTAGCCCGCTGAAAATTCGCCGCGTCGGATTGCCATTTCGGCCAGGCTTCCAACCAAATCTGCCCTCGCGCGGAGGGGGGAGTCACAACCCGCAAGAAATATCTCTGCCGAAGTTGATCACCTCTGGCCCCGAAAAGGAACGGAATCGGTCCCTCACCAATGGGCCGGTTTTGTTCCTCCGGGGGAAGTTGGTATTCTATGAGCTGCTTTTTTTGATAATCAAACTCATAGATCGATTTCCCATCACAAATCCATTGCTCGGCACGCGGCTCGGATACGTTCGGCGGCTGGGAAACACGGAAAAGGCCCTTATCCGGGGCCACGTACTTAATCTCCCCCTGGTCGATGAACGTCGGCGTCGTGCCACTGCCGAATACCGCGTCATATTCAAACCTCGTAAAGCGACACTCGAAAGTCTTCACCTTCACCGTCGCTTGTTCCCAACGTTGTAAGACCCAATCAAGTTGAGCCTCTTCCTGAGGGGTCAGCGTGAAAGGCGCCCCTAAAGCCTGACCGGTCTGTCGACGCACGAGCTCAGGATCCTTGGGGACGACCGGTTGATCCGGGAGGACCGGAGGATTGACGCTGGAGCCCGGTGCTTGCGGATAAGCCCCGCCCGGAACACCGCCAGGGACTCCTGACGGATTGATCCCACCAACAGTTGGAGTTACTCCACCAGGCTGCACCGCGGGTGGAGCCGGCGTCCACCCTTGGTTTTCCGCCTGGCTTGGCCCCCAGCCAGAGGTGGAACCCTGCCCCAGGCAGATTGCAGGATATAAACTCGCGAGGCAAATCTTCGCCAATACCACGGCGAAAGCAGGGCAATCTTTAATGTTCTTCATCTTCGTTATCAAACGCCTCTTTGTGGTGGCAATTCCGTGTCTGCACGAAGGATCGTCCCTCGGCGATATCGGCCCTAGATTCGCGCAGACTGTGTAGAAAACGAACCGAAAAAGCTTAGCGGATCGCGTAAATACGTGGGAATTAGCCGGCAGAGTGCGAGTGTCAAATCAAATCACCCATTGCGAACTGCATTGTACGAGTCCAGTTGGTGTTTCCCCAATAGGGTTTTTTGATCGAAACACGAGTAACATAGTAACGATCAAAAGAAATCAACGGGAAAGCAAAACCAAAAGAGCAAAACTAAACTTTATATTCGCGATTGAGGGGTGTACTAATCCCCATCGTTCCTAAAGGGAAGATTGAAAAGAATCTTTTCGTCGTTATAAGCTGTTAGTTTTAACCAAGATAAGATTCGCTTGTTTGCCACATAACACTCGTCTATGATTCGCAAAATGTGACGCGATCGAGCGGTGACTAGACCAAGCGACTTGTCGATGCGCGCTTACCCACTTTAGCTTTCCGCCGCATACTAGAGTTTGGTTACATTGATGATGCTGATTTTTTGACGAGATTTTCTCTCAGCACGAGTGGATCAAACGCATTTGATTCTTTGGAAATGGCTAAATTTTGGAATTCTCTCTCAGCACGGGGTGATCAGACGTTTGTTCTTTCGCTTCCACCAAGTGGGCCATTATTCCCTCTCAGCACCGGTAGATCAGACCCCATAAGTGGCACGACGCTGATTCCGGAGACCCTTTTCTCTCGACACGGGTGGATCCGACTTCCTATTGGAACAAGATGAAAAGCCACAGTTAAGATTTTTTCGGCACAGGTGAATCACACTCGCTAACAAGAGCGGTACTTCTTTGCCGCAGCCAACGAGCGTTTTATGGAATCCGGTTCCAGTCGTGGTTTCCACTGCGTTGTTTTTACCGGGCGTCAATTCCGGAAGTTATGTGCGTCCTTTCGAGTAGGTGCAAACTTCTCCTAAAAGAACTTGCTCCCCGTGGGAGGAGTCGTGGCAATTGAAATAATGGTGACGAATTGGGGGACACAACTTGCTCCCCGTGGGAGGAGTCGTGGCTGCCACACTACCTAGGTAGTAGCCGGAAGTGCGGTCTTGCTTTCTGCGAGAGGAGTCGTCCTGAGCCCGAACTCCTTCTAAAAAAGAAAAAGAATACCTAAGGACACGGCCGGGAACATTGATAATCCGGGGGATCTTGAGCCTCGCGCGCCGAAAGTGAAGCACAAACTTGGGAATTGCGAAGACGGCGTATTCTCCGCCGCAAGCCTTCAGAAAGCCCATCCTGCGAAACCGTTTGCAAATAACCCGCAATTCCGCTGGATCACCGCTGCCCATTGGCCCACCCGGGTAAGGCCTCAAAAAAACGACGCCGGATTTTATTTGTATCCCCCAAAGAGTCTGCTCTCTATCTATTCTTGCCTTTCTTTATTCTTGCCTTGGCTCTTGCCCCCAAAGACTCTCCGTACACGATGAGCCGATCGGTCAGAACGACGTTTTGCGGTCATTAAATAATGGGACAATCATACAATTAGCGAGCGCCTTCCGCCTGGGTCTTATTACACGCCGCCTAATCCTCCTATTTCTCCGGGCAACCAGTTCCCGAGACTACTTCCCGAGTTCTTCGGCAGCCTGTTACTGCGATTGGGCATTTATTGGGTAGAATGAGGTTTAGCGGCCTTTGCGGATTTTTCCGGATCGACCGAGGCGCCATCCTCGAGGCACATCCGGCATTGGGCCGCTGCGGTTTCCCAATCTTTTTGCTCGGAAATTGAACACAAATTTTATCGGCCGGAACCCAGAACCCAGATTGGAACCCAGAATTACGTAGAAAAAGAGCCAAAACAGTAGAAGTGGACATGCCCGGTGTGACTAATCGCGGAATCGCTTCTTGAAAAGTATCCGGGATTGCTCCATCAAAAGAATAAAAAATTTAGACGCATTCGGGCCGAAACTGGATGAACTTTCCGGAACAAAATCGGAAGGCCCGGTCATCGACCAACTAATGGCGTAGTAGATTGCTCGTTGCTTGAGGGGAACCGGACGATTGGTTGACCGGCCGTCGGCGCGGGCCTCATTTCGGGACGCACTATTGGCAAGAAGCTTCCGGTGTTTTGGGGTATTCGATTGCCGGGTCCTGCGGGGAACTTGGGGGCAGATGAACGATCAGTCCGAAAGGTTGAGAAAGCATGAAACACCAAGTGGGCACAAAAAAGTCATTGGCTTCTCCTCTAAGCTTTGGGCTATCGACAGTAGGGAAGTTTTGGCCGCGAGATTTACGGGGGCGAGGATCCAAGATGGCTTGCGGCTTAGAGCTACTCGCTTCAAAAAAGGCGTGCTGGATATTTGTGGTAATTTTGGGGTTCGTACTCGGCTGGGGGAGAATAGCCGGGGCTCAAGAAAAGCTTGTCCCTCGCAGCACTCCCACCGCCCGATATTTCGCGGTTTTCGAAGCATATTACGACGGGGAATTTCGCACCGCCCTCAAAGCCTTTGAGGACGAATTGCGTGGCGGGATTAAGACGCCGCAGGTTCGCTGGATCGATTCGATCTGCTATCACACGATGGTCGGCGAGTGCTACTACGCCTTAGGATTGCTCGACGAGGCTTTAAGCCACTACACGGCGGCCCTTCAGCTTTATCTCGCCTATCCCGACTGGTTGATGCGGGTTCAATTCCCGGCGACCATCGGCCCCGCTCAATCGCAGGTGTATCGGCAGGTGCCTTGGGGGCCCGGGACGCGGCGATCCCCACCGGGGCATTTCCCGCGCGAGATGCTTGTCGGTCAAGGTCGGCTCGATAACCTCGATGCCATCCGGCAAGGGGGCGTGGTCCAATGGCCCGTGCTACTACCGGTGTGTGTGCAGGAGATTGTCCGCTGCACCACCTTGGCGATTCGCCGTCGGGCGGAGCTCCTCGGTCCTTTGGCGGAACACGATCCCCTGACCACGGAACTCATCGCCGTTTTATCGCGCAGTCCGTGCCCGCCGAACCATTGGTCGCAGTCCTGGGTCGATATTCAATACGCCTTAGCCCTAATGTCAGGCGGAAAAACGACGGAAGCTCTTCCCCTATTGCACCGGGGGCTATTGGTCGTTGGCCAATATGACCATCCGCTCACCGCAACCGCGCTTTTAGAATTGGGCCGATTAGCCCTGGCACGGGGGGACTTCGATACTGCGGCCAATCTCTTCCACGAAGCCAGCATTTCCGCGTTTTACTTCGAGGATGGCGGTGTTTTGGAGGAAGCGTTTCGGTACGCGGCGCTTACGCATCTTTTGGCCAAGCGAGCTGGGGTGCTTCCCCTGCTGGGTCCGGCCGCATCGTGGGCCCAAGCCAAAGATTTTCGGCTACTGCGAGTTTCGCTCCTTGCAGCAACTGCGGAGCAACTGCTTGTGAGCCGGCAAAGCGAGCAGGCTTTGGGGGTGCTCGAAGAGGCGGATACACTCTTGGGAAGGCGCGAGATGGGCGAGGGGCGCTGGGCCAACCAAGTGCGTTTCCTTCAGGCGCTGGCCGCGTATCAACGGGGGCAAATTCCCCAGGGGGATGCCCTAATGGCCCGGGTGCTGGAATTCATGCGGCGCGGCTCGGTGTGGTTGTTTCAAATCCGGCAAGTCGATCAGCGCTTCACCAGCGGACAAATCACCAATCGCGGCCCAATCACGCCGCGAAGTGCCATGGAGCTTTACACGAAACTTTTGAGGGACCCGCAACCGAGCGATTGGATCTTTCAGCCGTTGGAGTCTTTGTCGATCCTCTCCATACCACACAGCGAATCTTATGAAAACTGGTTTCTCGTGGCGCTGGCGCGGAATGAATTCGAGCTTGCCGTCGAGATCGCCGATCGCGCCCGTCGGCACCGATTCTGGAGCGTGCTCCCCTGGGGAGGGCGAATTCTGAACCTCCGGTGGGTCCTCGAAGCACCCGAGGAACGGCTTTCGCCGGAGGCTATCCTTCAGCGGAAAGATCTCCTATCGCAATGGCCCGAATATGTCGCCTTAATGCAAAAATCGCGGGAATTCCAGGCGAGCTTACGCGCGGCAAAACTGGCTCCCACTGATGGTCCACAACTGCGCGAGCTTTCGGAGCGGCTCAATCAATGGATGGCTATCTCGCGGCGGCAGGAGGTGATTTTGCGCGAGATGGCTTTGCGCCGCCAGCCCGCGGATATGGTCTTCCCCCCTGCGAAATCGCTGAAAGAAATTCGGGAAGGCCTCCCCGAGGGACATGCGTTGCTTGTGCTATTCGCCGTAGGCCGAGATTTATATGCGTTCTTGATCAACCGCGAGCAATACGACCATTGGCAGGTGAAATCACCGGAAGCCCTCATGCGCCGGTTGGCGGCCCTACTTAGAGCCCTGGGCCAGTATGAAGCTAACCGCGAGATGTCGACGCGGGAGCTATCCAGCGAGCAATGGAAAACGGAGGCCGCGGCCGTGCTCCAGGTTTTGGTGGAAGGCTCGCGGGCAGATCTAGCCGCCAATTTTCCGGAGTTGGTCGTGGTTCCCGATGGAGTGGGTTGGTATGTGCCTTTCGAACTTTTGACCGTCAATCGTTCCGGGCAACTTGAGCCGCTCTTGGCTCGGGTGCGAATCCGCTACGTTCCCACCGCCTCTTTGGCCACGCCGACAATGGGGGGGCGGAAAGTCGCTCCCAAGACGTTGGTGGCACTCGGCAAACTCCATCCTCAGGAAGATTCCGCCACGGCCGAGCAGGCATATCAGCTATGGAACCGCGTGACCGCAAATAGCGAACCACTCCTTCAGGCTCCCACCGCCCCGAGCAACGCGCTTGTGTCGGTGGTCGATCAATTGCTGGTTTGGGACGACTTGGGAATCGAGGAAAATCAGCCGCTGGGTTGGGTACCGATTCAAGCTTTCGGGCGCGGCCCTGGCAATAGCGTCGCGGATTGGCTGGAACTGCCTTGGGGCGGACCGGATGTCCTCGTGCTCCCCGGCTTTCATACGCCCGTTGAGGCGGGCTTGCGGCGCTCGGGAACAGGACCGCTTGGGGGGGAGATTTTTGTGGCGGTGACCGGGCTGATGTCCTCCGGGACGCGGACGCTATTGCTCAGCCGGTGGCGGACCGGGGGCCGCACCTGCATGGATTTGGTGCGGGAGTTTGTTCAGGAATTGCCCCATACAACCGCCGCCGAAGCTTGGCAACGGGCCGTGCTTTTGGCTCAGAGTTGGCCGCTGGTTGTCGAGCAAGAACCGCGGGTGAGCCGAACCGCAAGTCCGAGCGGGCTGAAGGCAAGTCATCCTTTCTTTTGGGCCGGTTATATGCTGATCGATTGTGGCTTACCCCCCGAGCCTGAAGAAACACCGGCGGAGCCACCGGCCGCGGAAATGGTGCCCGCTGAACCGCGCGCACCGGAGGGGCCTCCGGCACCCCCCCTCAGCCGGCCGGAGCAACCCCGGAAGCAAAAGCCGACGGGGCCGACGGGAAAAAAGCGTCGGTTGCTCCCCGCGGGTAGCGACGAAAACCGCGCGGCATCAGAATGAGCTTCCATCCAAAATATTAAGGTCGTTTAGATCTCAAGCGATTGAGCTCTGTCAGATAAAAGGACATCGGACGAGGAAAACGGCTCGCGGTCGGCATCAAAATGATCAAGGATCCAAAGCAAGAGAAATTTTGGTCCAACCCAGATTTCACATCGTTAACGAGATTTCGCATCACTATAATCTGCGGGGACTTCTGGACTACGAGGTTTTGAGAATCTCCGAGACGATGAGAATCTCTGTATCAGAAGTTTGGGGAAGTCAGATTACATGGAGAAACTGGATCGCGGGCTTCTGACCATCGAATTAAGCCGGGATATCACACGCACGAATTCCACCTGGCAAAAAGCGCGCGGTTACCACGAATCGCCGAGGCTGATGATCACGCTGATTGTTGAAAACAAGCGCCCCATCCGAGATAAGATTTTTGCAGAAGGAACCAAAAGAGCCAATTTATTTATAAGAAAGTCTCGAAAAAAGAAGCCGCGAGCGCTGGGGTTGTGGCTTCGGAATCAACCCGGCGTGCTCGCTTCTTGATGTCGGGAGGAGCATAGCGATGAGCTACGTCGCCACTACGGTAATTTGGCTGGTGATAGCAGCGTGGGCAGGGAACCTGGCCGCTCAAACGGAGGGGCAGGCTGATCTGGATCGCGCCTTACAAATCAAAATCAAGTCCCGCACCTTAGGTGATTTGGGGGAGGTGATCCGCCTGTGCGAAAGTGCCCTGGCCAAGGGGCTCGATCTCGACAACGAACAATTCGCCCGGTCGCTCTTGGCTGCCACACGAATTCAACGCGGTCTGCAGTATGCCGAGGAACGCCTTTCCACCGATGACCCGGATTGGCCCAAGGTGCGTCGCCTTGCTTTGGAGGACTTGCAAAAGGGGCTGGAGCTTGACCCGAACCATGCTCGCGCCTGGTTCCAGGTGGCTCGCTTGAATCTGTTGCCGGGTGGAAATCCCCGCGTGGCGCGCCTTGCGCTAGATCGGGCCATCGACACGAGTGTCGAAGAGCCCACCTTGCGAGCCGAGGCGTACCTGCTTCGTGCAAGTCTTCAGTCCGGTCCCCAGGATAAGCTCAAAGATCTAAATGCTGCTATCGAGGCTAATCCAAAGTTAACGATGGCTTATCGGCTGCGGGGAGCTTTGTACGCCGATTTGCAGGAGGAGGAAAAGGCCCTTGCCGATCTGGACAAGGCACTCGAGCTGGAGCCGGACCATCCCCTAACACTTCAGCTCCGTGGGATCATCCTGGCCGAGATGAAGCGGTATGACGAGGCCCTTAAAGTCTTAGAAAAAGTTCACGAGCTGCAACCGCAGGCTTTGGCGCCGCTATTAGAACAAGCCAGGATTTTGGGCCTCCAAACCAATTTTCAAGAAGCGCTTGAGCGTCTGGATCAAGCCCTCAAGTTGCAACCGGATAACCCGGCCATTCTAGTGCTGCGGGCAAGTGTGTTTATCGAGCTGAAGGAACTGGCAAAGGCCCTGACCGATCTCGATCGGGCACTGGAATTACAGCCCGATTTGCCCATTGCCATGCGGCTCAAGGCCATGGTGCTAATTAGAGAGGGCCGACTCGGCGAAGCGGTGCGGGAACTTCGCCGACTTCGTGGTCGGGGGGTGGACAATCCCCTCGTCCTTCTGCAACTGGGTCTTTTGGAATTGGCAGCGGGCAGACCCCGGGCAGCGATCGAGCAGTTGAGCCGATTTCTCGAGTCGGAGCCGGAAAACGGTGTCGCCCTGAGCGCAAGGGCCGATGCCTATTTGAGCATCGGTAAACATGCAGAGGCAATCGCGGATTTTGAAAAGGCCGTGGAATTGGCTCCCGATAATGCCACTGTTTTGAATAATTTTGCTTGGGTTTTGGCCACCTCGCCGGACGAGCATCTTCGGGACGGAAAACGGGCACTCCCGCTGGCCCAAAAAGCTTGCGAATTGACCGAATTCAAGGCCGCCTACGCCGTCAGTACGTTGGCGGCATGTTATGCCGAATTAGGTGATTTTGAGTCGGCGATCCGCTGGGCGGAAAAAGCCGTGGAATTGGCCACTGGATCCGAAAAAGAACAGCTCCTGCAAGAGCTCGAAAGCTATCGAAACGGCAAACCGTGGCGAGAACGGCAGGAAAAGCCCGAGGAGGCCGAGGAGGCCGATATTCCCGTCGAATCCCCGCCGGGGCCGGCTGCCCCAACTGAATGATCAAGATCCCTGGCAAGGAGGTTGGTTAGGCCCCGGGTGAATGGGTAAGTTCTGTCGCGCGATTTCCGGGTAAACAACTTTCCATTGTTCTATTTCCCAAAAGATAGACGTTCCCTATTCCCAAAAGATAAACGTTTCCTAAAAGATTGACGGCCCCAATTCCCGCGGTTGCTCAAGAGGTCCGCCCTCCTTTTGTTCCGACGATCGCACAGCACAGCCACAACAAATTCACTGCACAAGGTCCACACGCTCGCTGGTCCAACCGCGTGCGGCTACCGTTTGCTCTCCGCGACGAGACAAGGTCCACACGCTCGCTGGTCCAACGGACAAGGAATAGGACGAGTGGAATTTCGTGCCATCAGCTCAGAGCAATTCTCGATCCCCGAAGCCGGGGTCCGCCCATTTTCTGAGCATTTCACCTTTTTTTCTGAACATCTCAGCTTTTTGGGTGTTTCAGCGCGTTTTGGTATTTCGGCAAGACTTGCCGCTATTTGATCGGCACTTGTGGTATTTGATCGGCACACAGCAAGCTGCTGAGAGGAGTGGAGTACCGCCTTTTGCGGATCCCGCCGACGGGAATTGCGTCGCGTGTTAGCGTCGGAAGTCATATTCCGGAAGTTCACAACTTCTGGAAGTTCACAACAAAGAACCCAGGTTGAGCGCGCAAGCTTTTCTCAAAATCTTCAGTCTACTTAGCCTGTCCATTCCCGCTTTTCTGACCATACTTCGCTTTTAACGCATATTATCGAAAAAACGGGATTTTAGCTTACCTTTAGTTGACTTTGCCTTTCTTGTTCAACTGTTTCGGGCAGCTTTTCCGATACTATCGTCACGGACGGATAGTTTCGGAACCCAGGGGGTCAGGGGGCGGCGGAGAGTCGGGTGCCCGGATCATACCCCCAGGGAACAAGTCCCACGCAAGCTAGAGCGAGGACGCAGGTCAATCATGTCAGGCATTAGCTACAGAGTATGTCTGCTGGCAGTGGTAGTTCTTGGGTGCCTCGGTCCGGCGGCGGCAAGCGACATCGAGGATATGCAGTGGTTTGCCCCCCGAGATTTGAGCTTCTTCGGAAGTGCCCCTCGGGCGAACGAGGGATTCTTCTTCGCCTATGAGGGTTTAGTGTGGGCGATTCCGAAGCCGGGCCGGGCCGCAATCGGTTTGGAGGGTGCCACACGGCTGGTTTATCTTTCGGAAACCATCCAAGCCGTCGAGACCAACACGATGACCAATTCTTTCATTAAAGGGGACACGACAGGTGGTCATCGGTTTGACCTGGGCTTCATGACTCGGCATTCCGGTTGGTATTTCAGTGCTTTCCGACTCAATCCGGAAACCACGCGGCACACGGCCCACGGGGTGAGCATCGTCTTCAACGACCCGCCCTTCGGCCCGTCACCCCCGAGATACCACCTCCAAGGTCCCATCGATACCTTGCTTACGCGGATTGAAAACCTGCCTGTCCGGTTCGACACCGTCAATTTTAAGAACCGGGTGGAGGTGCAGAATTTCGAGCTCAGCTACGTTTACCGATTACACCCGAATCACTGGGGGGGTTTTTTCGAGGTGCTCGCCGGGGCCCGCTACCTGGAATTCGACGAACAAATCTGGGTGGTTGCTCAAGGGGGAACGTTGGACGAGACCAGTTGGAAGCATACCTCCGAAAACCACATCATTGGGCCGCAACTCGGGGGCCGCTGGTTCCGGAAGTTCGGGAATTGGACTTGGTCAACCGAAGGCCGGTTCCTTTTCGGATTCAATCGACAGAATTTCCATCAGAATGGTTTCTTCGGCTTTAACCTGACGCCCGATACGCTCGTTCAATATCAAATCAGCAACATGGGTCCGAGCTACTTTGCCAGTTCGGCTTTCGAGGATGAATTCAGCCCGGTAATTGAAACCCGGATCGGCGCATCGTATCAAATCACTCGCGCGATTTCGGCTCGTGTCGGCTGGACCGGGATTTGGGTGGACAACATTGCTCGGGCCACCACCAGTATCAATTACGAGGTGCCCCGAATGGGCATCGACCTTAGCCGCAATGCCGACGGTTATGCGTTCATCCATGGCGTGACTTTCGGTCTGGATATCAACCGTTAAGGCCCCGCCGTAAGCAGGGTGTTGGCAAGTCCGTTGATCCACTCGACCAAAAATCCGCTAAGGCCGCTTGGTGAGTTTGCTCCCCGGACGGAGAAAAAATCCACAAAGGTGATCAACTGCCGCCTGTGAGCCTTTCGGCGAAACCCCTTGGCAGAATCCCTCGAACAGAGGGATTCTTTTTTGCGCCGAAGTCCCACCGCCGATTACGGCCGGGGCAGCCGCGACGGGCCATGGGACACCCATGTTTGCGAAGAAAGTCGGCCGATTGAAAGAAGCCGAGAGCCTCCAATCCCCTCGCTCGTTTAGAAATCGGCGGATGCCCAGACCACCCCGGCGGAAAGCGACCCCACCGGTTTGTGCTCCCAGCCCGCAATATCTTTAAGTGCGTAGCACAAATGTGTTTGCCAAAGCGCCGAGCGGTAAAGCCTCCAAAGAATATGTGCCTACGGAGCCTCCTTAGGCACCTGCCGAACCGAGTCGGCTTTATCCGCCATTTCCAGGGCTTTGTGAATGGCAAAGGCAAGCTCCACCGGGTCGCAGGGCTTGGTGAACAGTCGCTCGACTCCGGCGTCGTTAATGGCCGATATCGCCGCTTGGACCGTGGGAGCGCCGGTGATAAGAAACCGCTTGACGTGCGGTAAGTGCTTTGCGACCCAAGTGAGGAGCTCCGTGCCGTTCATCCCGGGCATCCAATGGTCGGCAAGGACCAAGTCAATTGGTCGGCTTTTCAAAATGAGCATGGCCTCGTCCGCCGACCGTGCAGTGTACAGATGATACGGCTGGTGACGCAAGGCTCGAGCCAGCCCCCGAAGAAGGTTCTCATCATCATCCACAAGCAGCACTCGTTGCGGCATCGTACGACGGCTCCTCCTCAGGACGGTGGTGGACCGCCAGTTTTTGCGGCAAGAAAATCCGGAATGTACTCCCTTGCCCCACCCGACTTTCGCAGCGGATGAAGCCCCCATGACTGCGAACGATCGAATCCGCCAAAGTCAATCCCTTCCCCACGTGTTTGAGTCCCTTAGTGGTGAAGAAAGGATCGAAGATTTTGGATTGGATTTCCAGGGGGATTCCCGGGCCATTGTCCGCCACCACGATTTCTACGCCATTTTCCACCGAGCGGGTCTCAATCCGGATGATGCCTTTCTGGCCCTCCCCCTCGCTTGGCCCTTCGGCGACTGCTTCGGCAGCATTAAAAATAATCTCGAAAAGGGCTTGATTGATTTCGCAGCCACTGGCACAAATTTTGGGGAGGTCGTCCTCGAACTCCGTCACCAGTGTTGCCACCGGTTCCCATCGGGAGCGGCACAAGGTCAGTGTCGCCTCAATAAGCCGATTCAGATCAACCCATTCGCAGCCACCGGATCGCGATTCGGCAAACTGCCTCATGGCCTGAACAATCCCGGCGATTCGGGCCACCCCTTGCTCGGTCTCGATCAAGGCGCGAGGAATTTCCGATCTTAGATATTCCCACTCGCTTTTTTCTAAAGCCGTGCTCGCTTCCGCGGCAAGCTTCTGGAACGCGGTAAGATCCGCGTCGCCCACGCCAAGATTTACCATCTCCTCGAGGCGTTCGAGCAGGGCGCTCAACTCGTCGATATTGTTTCGCAAGAAGTTAAGATTGTCGTTAACAAACTGGATAGGAGTATTCAGTTCATGGGCGACACCGCCGGCCAAACGTCCCAAACCTTCCAGGCGTTGAGCCCGCGCACATTCCTCTTCGAGCTGTTTGATGCGAGTGATGTCGGCAATCACCGCCGCCACAAACCAACAACCTTTTTCGTCCGCAAACGGAGAAGCCGTAATTTGAACGACCCGGTTTTGTTCTTTTGGCAGCACTTCCTCGGCAATAGCCGTTTTGCCCGAGTGTAAGGCCTCGCTGAAAACACATCGCCCCTGGGGCGGATCATTGCCCCAAAAATATTGGCAGCAGCTGCGTCCTGCGTAGGGGCCGTAAATTTTTTCCGATCGCGGATCCACGTACAGAAGCTGACCCTTGTGGTCGGCGATTACAAGGCCGGTGCTTGTGGCCCCGAGAATGAACTCGAGTTGCTGTTTGAGCTTTCGGATCTCGGCTTCCGCTTGTTTATACTTTATCAGACTTCCCAGGCGATCAGCCACACTATCTAGAAGTTGCTGTTCCTCGCGGATGAACGATTTTAAGGTACTTTCGTTCACCGGCGGTTCGCTCACATAGCACACCTCAAGGGCTCCAATGAGGTGATTGCCCAGCATCACGGGGGATGCCATTTTCCAAACGGTCTCCTGGTAATTCCGCTCGGCTACAACTGAGCCATAAAGCAGTAACCTTGCTCCGACTAATTCGGGAAACCGGCAGGCTCCCGCGACTACTTCGAGAATTTTCGGGGCGATCTCGTTCGGTGAGTTCCAGGCACTGCTGACCAATTGCCCCACCTCGTAGAGCGCCCCAAGCTCCCGAACTCGATACGAGAGCACCTGAGTTTGCTTGGCCAACTGCCTTTCCAGTGTTTTCCGCTTGATCAAATTGGCCAGAAGATCGGCGACTGTGAGCACCCAGTTTTTAACGCTTTCCACTTCGGTTTGCGGCAACTCGCAGGCCAGGCACAAAACTCCCCAAGGCTTGCCGGCTCCGTCCATCAAGGGGATGGAAAACTGCCAAATGTCGCCGACGCCTTGTGTCAGCCTTTGCCCCAGGAGCTGCAAGTACGGAGTGTTGAGCCCGGTGCTGATAATGGGACGCCTTTCTTGGGCAGCCCGTCCGCAATTGCACTCGCCAAGCAAAATTTCCATGCATCCCCCGCCATCGTCCGCCCGGTTGACAAAGGTCTCCAGTCGCAGGCGGTTTCCGTCCTCCCCATCAGTCAAGAATATCGAAACCATCGCTCCGGGAGGGAGGAGACCACTTTGAACCAGCGCGTTAATGACCCGCTTGAGCTGCTCTGGAAGCGGTCCCTCTTCGAGCGAAAGACCGAGCAAATGATTGATCAGCTTTTGCTCCCGCAGATGCCGTTCACGCTCTTGCTCGCCGAGCCGGCGTTCCGTTGTATCCCGCGCAATCCCCAGGATACCCACCGGTTGACCCATCTCATCCAAAAGGAAGGAGGCGCGGATTTGGAACCACCGACTTTCCCCCGATTTGGTACGGTGCTCAAGCTCGAACGATTCGACGGGGCGGTCCCCGGCCAAAACGCGCGGCAGAGTTTCTTTCAGTTTTGCCCAGGCGAGGGCCGTCGATTCCGGCGAAAGGATCATTTCCGCCGATTGCCCCAACAATTCCTCCGGCCGATAACCCAAAAGCGCTTCGACTGCAGAGTTGACATAGGTGAATCGTAGCTCGAGGTCCAGGCTCCAAATGATGTCTTTCACCGATTCGGTGATAATCCGATAACGTTCTTCACTTTCGCGCAAGGCCCTTTCCGCTTTCTTGCGTTCGGCAAGATCACGAATGACCGCTACCGCATGCCATTGTCCACACTGTTCGAAGGAAGCGAGGGAAAGCTCGATCGGAATCCGCCGGCCATCCTTGTGGAGGGCTTCGAGTTCCAAGGTACGTCCTACGGCGGCACCACGGCCGGTTTGACAAAAATATTCGAAGCCTTTTTCGAACGCAGGAAGCAATTCAGGAGGACACAACAATTCGTGAGCATCGCGGCCAATTGCCTCCGCCGGGGTATAGCCGAAGATTCGTTCGGCAGCAGGGTTCCAAAAAACTATCGTACCGCCTCCGTCGATCATGATGATCGCATCCTGGGCGGCAGTAGCCATTTTTCGCAAGCATTCTTCGCTTTCGCGAAGCCGGATTTCCGTCTCGCGCATTTCGGTAATGTCTTGGGCGAAGCTAATAGCCCCGATTACTTGTCCGTTTTCATCTCGAAGTGCTCGGCACTGCCATGCAAGCAGGCGGGCCTTACCATCGCAGCGCTGCTGAAGGCTCTCCCCATAAACGGTAGAAGTATCCCCTTCGAAAAGCGTCTGCACGATGTCGTAAGTTCGTTGCCGCCCGACGAAATACTCCGCGGCCTCGCGGCCAATGCAATCTGGGCCAAAGAAGCGTTTGCCGCCATCATTTGCCCAGGTGTACACACGATTATTATCCACTTCCATCACGATGCCGGGCAGAGCCTCCAAAAGCGACCGGTGTCGGGCCTGAACTTGCTTTAGCTCCTTTTGAACCTGCTCGCGAAGCTCGCGCTCATCCGCTAAATGTCTTTTCAGATCCTCTAATTGCGTAGCAACTTGGGAACGCTCGACTTCACTGTCCTTCAATCGCGACGTTGTTTCCTGGTAAAACTTCTCGAAATCTTGGAGTTTCGCGCTTTGTTCCTCGAGCTTTTGATGAGTTTGGACCCGATATCGCCAAAGCGCCGAACCGAGAATTCCCCCCAAAATAAAGCTAAAGCCTAAGCTCATTATTCCTGCAATAACCCCCCTCAGAGCCCACCAGAAGTGGAGTGAAAGAAGTATCACCGCGACCACCGGCGGGCCTAATGCCGCGGCTAGGATGAGAAGCTGGCCCAATTCAACCCTCCGTTCGGGCTTTTGCCGACCGGCAAGTTCGCCTTCGGCCTCGGGAGGTTTGTGCGGGATTAATGGGCGGATGACCTTCAACATGACTGTGAACAGCGTTTCACAACAAAAGTCAAAACAAAAGACCCTCGTACCGTAACATCGCTTATCCCATCAACCGGGAATAACAACCGGAAAATTGGTTTACCGTTGAGCAGGTCCACTTATTCATTGGCCCCTTGGCATCATAGGTCCTTGGCACACTATGTCCGATCGCGGCCGAAATCTACCAACACCAGCTTTTTCGGAGGTTGCCGGAGCGGCTGCATTCTCTCGCGGCCACATCGGTCGATGGCCGAAACCCAAACCTACGCGATGCATGAAATTTCCCAACTGCCCGGCGCAATTCGCACGCTCAATTCCCGAAAATTTTCGATTGAATAATTCACTTCCCGCTTGAAGGTGTATTTCTCCAATGGCGGCCATGCAAATTTGTGCACGCCGAGGAAGCATCACATGGTGAATTCATACTCCAAAGTTGAGGCAACTTCTGAGCCTGGACCCTTTTTGAAAACCATCTTCAAAATGAGTGAATTCAATACTGAGTGCCTCGAGTCGTGGCGACAACGTTCGGCTCCTCGCACCCCTCATCGGAGGCCCTAACGAAGACTTTGATGGGGGTTTGAACCCCCACATTAACTAAGTACGAAGCCAAGCGTGCCCGCATCGCCGGGGTAACTTCCTGCCCTTTAGCGCAAAGGAGAGTCCCGTGGATCGATCGCACATCTTCGGCAAGAATCGCCCCATCCACCAAACCCGCCACTCCCACCCGACGAATGACGAACACCTCTTGGATGGCCAGCAGGTGGCGTAAGGCGTCCAGAACAGCCGGATCATACCAGCCGACACGGTCGGTCATTTCCGCAAGCGCAATGTCCTCCGAGCGATTGGCTGAAAGCAGCGCATCGAAGTCGGCAGCCACTTTAAGGATCCGGCTCCCCAGCGGTAGATCCCCACCCAGCGGAGGCCCCGGCGGCACACCCCCGCCGTCAAAATGCTTGTCTTGGTACCGGATGATCCTTGCGACCTCCTCCATCCGGGGAATCCGCCGCAACAAGTCGTAAGCTACGCCGGAGGTTGAATGAATCGCCTCGCGCTCGGCTCGGCTTAATTCCTCTCCTCGCAGCGATTTCAACAAGGTGCTTTCCGGTACGGCAACATAGCCGATTTGTGAGAGCATAGCAGCCAGCTCAATCTGCCAAGCATTCTGTACCTGGAGTTGCGCGGCCAACTCCCGAGCCAAGCGCTGGATGCGCCCGGCGCGGCCAAAGGCCGTGGGATTTACCAGCCCCAAGACATCGGCAATAACCTTCAGGCTGCCGCTGAGGGTTTTTGACAACAGCTCCTTTTCGGCCGTGATGAGCCGGTACTGTTCGATTCCAGCTTGCAGATTCTTCGCCAGCACCTCCGGCGGACAGGGCTTTGTGAGGAAGCGGAAGATGTGCCCCTCGTTGATCGCATCCATCGCGGTTTTTTGATCCGCGTTGCCGGTCAGAATCATGCGAACCGTTTGCGGAGCCATCGCTTTGACGTGCTTAAGAAGCTCAATACCGTTCATGCCGGGCATCCGCATGTCGGCGACTACTACCGCAAATGGACCACCTTCTTTGATGGCCTCTAAAGCCTCTTCCCCCCCAAGTGCCGTTTCCAAGTCGAACTGCTTGCGGAGATTTCGGCGGTATCCCTCCAGCACGTTTAGTTCGTCGTCAACCAAAAGAATTCGTTCCGACATGGTTTAACCTCAAATACCGAGAATCTCAGAACGCCACCGCTCGGCCAAGATCGTTCGGCGACATCCCATCAGCCCGTTACTCGGCGACATCCCATTCTCCCATTACCCCGAAGCCCAGTGCGAAGACGGTTTTGCGACCCTTGGCCACACTCATACTCCCTTAGGCAGGCGGTCGTTGGTTTACTCCTGATGCTATCGATGCAGCAAGAAACACGCTCCCTCACGCACGGTGGTTCAGGGTCCCGCCACGACGATCGGCACACAATGGGTCCCGCACGCTTCGCTATGTCGGGAATTGCTACCGAAAGGCCCATTTGCGTATCAGACGGACCGCTTCACACCCGCCGGGTCAGATTCAATTAAATCGATCACCCCTCTCACCGGATGAACTTGTGCTCATGCACTGGGCTAAATAATCAAATATCGAACTGCACCGCCGACTGCCGCGCTGAAGAAACTCATGGAGCTCTTTTGCATGGGAGGAGCTCGCTTGCCACAAAACCGATGGTGACACCTCGGCATGGGCAACGATCGCATCTACAACCGCTTCGGGAATTCCCCAGAGCGCAAGCAGATACGCCCCCGCCGTGGGGTGATCCGCGCCGAATGCTTCCACTTCCAGAGCAAGCAGCGTTTGCCGAGGTCTCGCCTCCCGTAGAGCCGCCTCCAAGATTTGGCCGTAAACCTCCGGGTCATACATCGCCAAAACAATGATGCCCACACCCCGGAACATTCCGGCGCAGTAAGCGTGAGCCAACACAGAGTCGGGCAGCCCCGCTTCGCGAGCTGCGCTTTCCACCTCCCGTGCAAGCTGCGCCGAATACAAGTTGATCTGTCTCAAAAGAGCTAAAAGCAGGGGCGATTCGGCCACCTTCCCTTGGTTTTCCGCATCAACCCCAAGCCTGCGGACCTCTTTCAGCCCAAGTGCCGCAATGGCTTCCGCCGGCGTTATTGCCCGAAGAGGCCGTCCGAAAAAGCCCGTGCTCGCCAGTTGCATCACTTTGGTGGCAAACCCGACGTCTTGCTGGGCGATTTTGGCCAAAGTCGCGGCAACTTCCTCCGCGCTTAGCCGAGCTTCTTCCCCTGAGGGGGTAATGAATTCGGCATGCTCAGGCAAAACAGGCAGTGCCCGCAAGGTGTGGATAAACTCGCGGAATCGCCCCCCGGGCAGTCGCTGACGAATCGCCCCCACCCAGGCCAGTGCCGTCCTCAGTACCTCGGCTTCGCACGGTTTGCTGAGGAATTGATGGGCAAATTCGGCACCGCGACCGATGGCCCCCGGCTCACACTGGCCGGAAAGCAACAATCGCACCGACCCCGGTATACGCGCCCGAACCTCGGCCAAAAGCTGGGCTCCGTCCATCACCGGCATCCGCATATCACTGACCACTACATCCGGCGGATTGGTTTCGCGAGCCTTTTCCAGTAACTCCAAAGCTTCCAAGGGGCCGAGGGCGAAATCGGCTTGCCATTGATGGCGGAATGGGCGGAGAATCCGCCGAAGACCGTCAAGCACATATCGCTCGTCGTCGACGAACAAAATGCGCAAGTTCATCGCCACACCGTCCCTTTCCGCCAGATTATCGAGTCCCTACGCTTGGGGCCTTACCCAATGGCTCGATAGGCAGACGAACAATAAAGGTCGTACCCACCCCCTCTTGCGTCTGGAAGTCGATGGTGCCCCCGTGCCGATCCACCACAATGGATCGAACGATGGCCAACCCTTGGCCCGTGCCCCGTCCTACCTCTTTGGTGGTGAAGAACGGCTCGAAAATCCGGGACTGAATTTTTTCCGGAATTCCCATCCCCGTGTCTTGAATGCGGATCTCCACCATCGGCCCATCGCGTCGGGTGCTGACGGTAATCGTCCCTTTCTGCCCCGGGTTCTTCTTGACCTTATCGCCAATTGCATGGGCCGCATTGACCACAAGGTTAAGAATCATTTGATTGATGTCATCCGGAAAGCAAACCACCAGGGGCAGATTCGGTTCGAAATCGGTCACCACCTCCGCCACATATTTCCATTCGTTTCGCGACACGGTAAGGGTGCTTTCAATGCCCCGATTCAGATCGAAAGGTTGTTTCTGCCCGGCATGCGGATGCGAAAACTCCTTCATCGATCGAACGATTTTCGTAACTCGTTCCACTCCTTCCAAAGCTTGCTGGATAGCCTGGGGGATTTCCTCAAGCAGGTAATCGAGGTCAGTGGCCTGAACTACCCGCTTCAGATTTCCGAGTTCGTCGAGGATCTTGGTCGAATCAAATGCCTCAAGATCGCTTTTTTCCGCCGAGCCCTTCGGTCCATCCTGAGGGAAGATCTCAACCAGTTGAGCCGTTTCTTTAAGCAAGTCTTGGAGTTCTTCGAATCCTTCCCGCAAAAAGCGGAGATTGTCGCCGATGTACTGCGTGGGGGTATTGATCTCGTGAGCAATCCCCACGGCCAACTGGCCAATCGATTCGAGCTTTTGGGCTTGACGTAGGTGTGCCTCTAGTCGCAGTTTTTCCCCGACATCGCGGAAGGTGACCACCGCACCGGTGCAGCGGCCACGATCCACCATCAAAGAGACCGTGTAATCCGCCGGGAATGCACTTCCATCGCGCCGCCAAAAAGTTTGATGGCCACAGATGAGCTTTTGATCGCCGAAAAGCCCCGCGCACATCGCACAAGCATCCCGCGGCAACGGGTCGCCTTTTTCTGAGGTATGATGCACGGTTTCATGCCAAAACCGACCGACAAGCTCGGCCACTGGCCATCCCAACATCTTTGCAGCAGCCGGGTTGGCGAAGACGATTCGCCTGCTGGTGTCGAGCCCCACGATTCCTTCACCAGCGGCATCCAGGATCATCTGGTTTTGCAGATGCAATCGACGAAGCGTCTCCTCGGACTGCTTTCGCTGGGTAATGTCGCGGAAAATGCCGGTGTAAACCCAGCGATCCCCCAACCAAACGCGGCTAACGCCAAGCTCGATTGGGATGGAGACGCCATCTTTTCGGCGACCGATAACCTCACGCAGCCCCCCTTCCAAGGATTTCAACACCGTGTGAGTTGCTTCCGGCCCAGCGGTGGGGGCAAGAAGCTCCGGGAAAATCAACGAGATTCTTTTCCCAAGTACCTCCTCGGGCTTATAGCCGAAAATTCGCCTTGCTTGCTCGTTGAACGATTCCAGAAAGCCCTGTTCGTTGGCGATGAAAATCCCGTCGGCCGCCAGCATCATCACCCGCTGGAGTTGCTCGATGTGGGTCTCTTGCTCGCGAAGGCGCTTGTCCCGCTCTTCAATCGCCTCGTTGATGGCTGCCGCTTGCGAAGCACGGAGCACCTGGTGCTCGTTCTTCATGTGGCGAAGACGAGTTTGCAGGAGCGAGGTTTGCGTGTGGCAACCCCAAAGAGCGCGGAGGAGCAACCCGACGAACTTCCACATCGCCGGACTGTCGCCCCCGGTTTCTTCCCCAATCGGAAGCCCGGTTTCCTGCGATCCAGACTCGTCAGCAAAGATCGCACGCCTAACGACGGAGCCTTCTGCCACGGATTGGCCGAGCTTTTCGCACCCTCCTGACGAACCACCAAATGCGGGTGCTTTCGTTAAGAGTCCGAAATAGATCGCCCCCTCGGCCTGAGGGAATCGGCCCACCAGAGCCTTCCAACCGGGATTGTTCGGCACTTGCGGAATATAACGGAACTTCCGGCTCTCAGAAGCGGAAGCGATCGAAGAAACTAAGCTCGGCACGACGGCCCGAAGCTTGGGGTCCGGTGCCCCGCAGCCCAAAGATTCGAGAACCAGACACTCGCCCCGCTGATTTGCAAAAAACCATGCCCCGAGATCCTCGCCGACAAGCTCGGGCGGGACTGCAACCGCCCCTCCGTCCCGCACTTGCGCTCCGAAGGCGAGATACAGTTCCTCAAAACTACTTGCCGTATGCCCCATCGGTTAGCTCCTAGATCTGGAACAGCAAGGCATGTTCGGCAAGCGCTTGGTCGAGATCCTCAGCCAAAACCAGGATGTCCTCCCTGGTTAGGGCCAGTGCCAAAATGGCCTCTTGAAAGGAATCAGCCAGCTTTACCCCGACGGCCGTGTAACCTTTCAGGGTGCAGATCGCATTAGCCGCTTGCACGCAGTGAAGCGTCGTCAAATCCTGTCCCTTGTAGCCGCTGGGGTTATGGTGATAGCGGATAGCGGTTCGGACAGACTCGGGAAACCGCCATTTTTCGGCGATCCGTCCGCCGAGGATGGTGTGGTCAAATCCCAAAATCTGACGTTCGTTTTCGGGAAAGGTCCCGCCGGATTCCATGGCCGCCAGCACCCGACGGAAGTGCCCATGCACGTGCTGGTCTTCAAGGATGATGCCAATATCGTGGAGCAAACCGGCTAGAAAGACATCCTCGAATTGATCAATCCTCCGCCGCATGGCCAGGAGCCGTGCGCAAAGCCCCACAGCCACGCAGTGCCGCCAGAGGCCCTTTCGCGAGTAATTGCCGATCGCGTCCGCCCCCCGAAAAAGCTCACTTACGCTGGCTGTGATCGCCAAATTACGGATTTGCTTCAGCCCCAAGTAAGCGATGGCTTGCTGAAGGTTGGTGATCCGCTCCCGGGCCCCATAGGCCGATGAATTCACGCAGCGCAGGACGCGGGCACTCAGAGCCGCATCCGTCTCCATGACTTCCTTCAAGTCAGCGGCCCCGGAACGTGGGTCATTGGCCACTTCCATGACGTTCAACGCCACCTGAGGCAAGGTGGAGATCTCGTCAATTCGTGCCAAGACCCGATCTAAAGTCGGGGGAGCCTCAGCGGCCAAAAAGCCGGCGTTACCCATGCTGCCTCCTTTTGTTGGGATTGCAGAAATGGAAAACCTTTGGCCTGGCTCTGCGAGAGGACACACGAAGTAACGCCTCAAAGTAGCAGCACCAACGCAGGACCCGCAGAGAGGCATTTCATTCAAATATAGGCCACGGCTAAGCCCCGGAGGGCCAAACTGTGACGAAAATCCTAACCCTCGAAGTGACTAACAAGATTAGGCCTGGAAAATTCTTTTGGATGTTTTACCCCAGATTTTTCAAAAAGTAGGTGAGGTGCGAATAAAGTTGCCTATCCGCCGGAAATGTCTTTGCGGAAAGATTTCTGTCGGCAAGGAGCCTCTTCAACGCAACCGACGAAAACCCGGCGGCAAATCAGAATAAAAAAACCGTTTAGGCTATGCCCAAAGCCGGGACACCTACCAGCCAAAAGGGGGGAAATTAGAAAGGCGGATAATTAGGGCTCCTTAACCAAGACTAAGTTTCCAAAAACGGTGGTTAATACATCCGTTTGCGATGCCAACTGGCTCACTCCCGCGTAGATCAGTCCGTTACCCCGGTGGGACCGGTTTTTAACCGGCTAAAGGCAAAAGGATTGTCCCAAGGAGCACGCCCCCTGAAAGCCGCGGATCCATGCCGAGTAAGCCCCTTAAACGCACGGGAGGCCGGAACAGGTATTGAATGTCGCCCAAAATCCTGCGGTAAGCGCTTTACACGCACACCGGATCGAAGCGTGACGGGAGAAGCTTGCTCTCGGAGACTCCTAGTAGAAGGCTTAAGAAACTGGAGCCAGCGTACTTTTTCCGCCGATTGCCTCGGGCGGAGCATCGCTTTAAAATCCTCTTCAAAATTACGTTATAAATAGTCGGGAGTCTCGGTAAAATCATCAAGACATTGAATGAGGCAAACGGATTGGCCCACAGGCTCTTTCATTCTGCCTCGTTCTGTCTCACTCGACAGTATTTTCGCTGTGCCGTACCTCGCCGGCAGTGGGAACTGAAGGAGGATGTGGACGGCGAAAAAAAGGAACGAGTCGCGGTCTGAAGCCGAAGAGCCTCGGCCGACGGAAGCATCGGTCACCCGCCCGGGTAAGTTGTCCAAAACTTGAGCTGAGGGAATGATGAACGCGGGAGTTGCGACGAAGTGGTGCGGAACAATCGTTGTGCTCATAAGCTTTTGGCTAAGCGGATGTTCCGGTGGCCAACAGACACCCCCGGTGGGTGCCTCGAATCGTGGCGAATCGGTCTTGGCCCCTCAAACAGCCCCCCAGGGTGCCGAGGGTGCTGGGGGGAGTCCAGGGGGCGTTGCGGCGGGGATGCCGGCAGTGGGTGAGGAGGAATTGGCAACCCGCGAATTCGCAACCCGAGGGACTACCGGTCCGGCACCTGAGGTCGGCGGCTTAAGGCAGGAACCACCGCAGGGTGCCGCGGGGGAGATGCTGGTGCCGATCCCGTTGGAATTACCGGCCCCGGCATTTCGTGGCACACCCGTCCCGCTGAAGGAGCCCCGGGTCGAAAAGCCGCTCGGAAAGCCGAGACCTCCGTTTTTAGCGCCGCGGGGGACCGTAAACCTGGCGAAGGGGCAGCCGGTCTTGGCGAGCGATCTGCGCCCGCTGGGCGGAGAGGTCGATCTCGTGACCGATGGCCATAAGGAGGCAAGCGATTTCGGCGTGCTCGTGTTAAACCCCGGCAGTCAATGGGTGCAAATCGACTTGGGGCATCGCGCCGTGATCTACGCCATACTCCTATGGCATAATCACGCGGAAGCTCGGGTTTACCGCGATGTGATTGTCCAGGTGAGCGACGATCCCGATTTCTTGCAGTCGCACACGTTATTCAACAATGACTATGACAATACTTCGGGCCTAGGCGTGGGAAGTGACCTCGGATACGTGGAAACCGCAGAGGGCAAATTGATCGATGCACGGGGGATTGAGGGGCGATATGTTCGCCTGTACAGCTTCGGCAATCACATGGATTCTTACAACCATTACACCGAGGTTGAGGTATACGGGAAGCCGCTGTGAAAGATGTGGCAGCCGTTTCGGCTCATCGGCGTCGCACCCCGCACGTGTGATACCGCGGACCTGCAACCGAAAACCGCACGCTTATCGGCCCAAGACAAAAGCGAGCTGGGAGCCGGCTAAGGGTTTATAATCCCCCGAAGTTTTCTACCCGCGAGCAACCGAGGATTGATCGAAAACTACGGAGTTTACCCCTTGCTTCCCGCAAGCTTCTCCGGATCGATCGGGAAAAGGTTCAGGGGACTTGGTTGGGGAATACTTTTCCTGGGATCACTTATTTTGGGGGGGTTGCTTCGCGGTGAAGATCTTGGAGCCCAGCCTCTCCATTGCGACGAAGCCGTGCAAGCTTGGCGTCTTCGCGAACTTTGGCGTAGCGGCCAAGTGGCCTACGATCCTCGGGAGTACCACGGTCCTGTGCTTCCCTTGGCTGCGTTTTTTGCCACGCAAGCGGCAGGTTACGGCGGCTTTAACGAGCTGAATGAGGAGATCCTGCGCGCCGTACCGGCTTTCTTTGGTTCGCTACTGATCCTGGGCTGCCTTTTCCTATACGCCCCGCTGGGTCGAGACTCCGCCCTTTGGGCAGGCTTATGGACGGCCGTCTCCCCGACTTTCGTCTTTTATAATCGGTGCTTTATTCACGAAACTTTGCTTGTCTTTTTTTCATTCTTGGCCCTAGCGGCTGTTATCCGTTACGGGGTGGTCATCGGCGGAATAACTTCGACGGAGATTGCCTCACGAGGAAGGGAGGCCCACCGGGGCGAGCCATCGGATCAAAACCCCGCACAAGCGAGGACGGATGATTCGAAGCCGGTCCAATCGCGCTGGGTTTGGGTGCTTATTCTGGGGGGGGCGCTCGGCCTGATGCACGCGACCAAGGAAACCTGCGTGCTTGTGGCGACAAGTTTGGTGATCGCAGCCCTGCTGTGCTTGTCCCCGCAAGGGAAAGGATTTTGGCGAACGGTGGGGCGTGATGCCGCCGCGGCCACTCTCATCGCGATGGGGCTTTCTGCCGCGATTTATTCCCAGGGCTTGCGGAATTGGCTTGCGGTGGCAGACTCGTATCGAAGCTACTTTCACTATCTGACTCGGGCAGCAGGCGCCGGAGAGGCCGCGGGGCATGTGGGCCCCTGGTATTACTATTTCGCCTTGCTTTTTGGCGTCCATCCTTTTGAGGGGACCACCTACACGGAATGGCCCGTGCTGGTTTTGGCTGCCTTCGGTGTGGTAGGGGGCTTGCGAGCGGGCAGATCGGACCGTTACCGGCGGCAAATCGTCGCCTCCTTGGCCACCTACACCGTGATCCTCGCGGCCCTTTACAGCATTTTGCCGTATAAGACTCCCTGGTGTGCTTTAGGGTTTTTACATGGAATTATCCTGCTTGCAGGGGTCGGGAGTGCAGCGCTTTGGCGGAGCGAAATCGGCGGGCTGGTACGCTGGCCACTCCGTGCAATCTTGATCGGTCTTTTTGTGTGGGTAGCCGTTAGCTCTTGGAGACAGATATCCCCCTCGGCCGATTGGTCTAAACATCCGCTAGCATATTCGCCGAGCTCCCCGGATGTTCCCCGCCTGGCAGGCGAGCTCATGCGCCTTTTGCCTGCCGAAGATACTCACCAGCCGCAGATCCAAGTGATTTGCGAGGATCACGATTATTGGCCTCTCCCTTGGTACTTTCGAAAGCTTAACCAAGTAGGCTGGTATCCAAGCGTGCCGACGGGGCCGCCGGCCCCGGTGGTGATCTGCTCGCCTCGGCTGGAGGCCCAGGTGCTCGAGCATTTGTACAGCCAACCCCCGCCGGGTAAGCGTGCACTCTACGTGCCGTTCGAAAGACAAGATGACGGGCCTCTCAGCCGCCCCTGGGAACTGCGGCCCGGTGTATCGCTCTTGGTGCTTGTGCAGTGGCGATTACTCGAAGGATTGGTTGGGGGGCAAGTTGGTCCTCAAGCCCACATGCGACTTCAAAGGCCGTGAAGATCGATAGGAGAATCCTTCGCAAAGATCGATCGCGGAATGCTTAGCTTCTGAAGGGGATTTCTCCGCTTCGCGGTAGCCGGGCGTGGCGTGTTCGTGGTATTCCACGGTAAGCCGTATAAATCCCTGCGGCAGAATCCTTCAAGCAAAGAACTTGCATTAAGTAGGATCTTAAACGACAATCGCCGAGATAATCGGGAGGCTGGGTTCTTGCGCCGTGACTTGGAAGAGCGCTTTGCGGCTCGAAGGAAGACTCGGCCGGCGTAAGAAGCTTTCCAAAGAAAGTTTAAACATCGCTTTGACGAGGGTCGAAAGATGAAACGGGCATCATCAGCATCGGCTCATGTGGGAATTCGTCCGTCAAATTGCCGACGCGAGTTTTTGAAACACTCAGCCGTCTTGGCTGCGGGGATGGCAACTGGCCTGTCGGTGGCAAGAGCGGCTCATGCCAGCGGCAGCGAAATGCTGAAATTGGGCTTGATCGGCTGCGGGGGACGGGGCTCGGGGGCAGTCATGGATGCTTTCGAGGCCGATCCCGGCACGGTCCTCGTCGCGATGACCGACCTATTTGAAGACCGTTTGCAGGGGGCGCGGCAACGGCTCGCTCAAGCCAAGCCGGATCGAGTCCAAGTGGACGACGATCATTGTTTCGTCGGCTTCGATGGGTATCAGAAGGTGATCGATAGCGGCGTCGATGTGGTCCTCATCGCCTGTGCCAGCAAGTTCCACCCGAAGTACATGGCCGCGGCAGTGGCCGCCGGTAAGCACATCTTTATCGAGAAGCCGCATGCCGTCGAATTGCCGGATTTGCACAAGGTCACCGAAGCCTGCGAGGAGGCCAAACGCAAGGGCCTCAGCATCGTCTCCGGATTATGCTGGCGCTACCACGCAGGGGTCCGCGAGACCATGAAACGGGTGCACGATGGCGCTATCGGCGAGATTGTTGCCATCCAAGAAACTTACATGCGGTCGCCATATCGGTTGATCGAATTTGAGCCGGGCCTTACAGAAATTCAATATCAGTACCGCAACTGGTATCATTTTGCCTGGCTTTCCGGGGATGACATTTCCCAATCGCTTATCCATAGCATGGATAAAGGCTCCTGGGCCATGCACGATCAACCACCGGTTTGGGCCTACGGATCCGGGGGACGTGCCGCCAGTTTCGGCCGCGTTTACGGCGATGTCTACGACCATTTTTCCATCGTCTTCGAATACCCCAATGGTGTGCGCATGTATGCCATCGGAAGGGCTCAAAACAACTGCTATAACGAAGTAAGCGATATCTTTTTTGGTACGAAAGGCCGCTGCGATCTGCTGAAGCATCGCATCGAAGGGGAAGTCAACTGGCGGTACGAGGGTCCAAAGTCAAATATGTATGTCGCCGAACATCAGGCCCTTTTCCGCGCAATTCGTTCCGGCAATCCCATCAATAACGGCCATTACATGGTAACGAGTACCCGGTTAGCTCTGTTGGGACTTTTGTGCGCGTATAGCGGCCGGCAAATCACTTGGGAGGAGGCTCTGAAAAGCCAATTCCGCTTGGGACCAGAAGAGTGCGATTTCAATACCGAACCGCCGGTCAAGCCCGACGAAAACGGCATTTACCCCGTTCCGATTCCCGGCGTAACAAAGATCGGCTAAGCCCGGCGAAAATCGGCCGATCCGGGGTAAAAATATCGATCTGGGATAAAACGATCTGGGATAAAAATATCGGTTGTGCATAAAAATATCGACTGCGGATAAAAAGATTGATTGAGGGTAAAAATATTTGTCGGGGATAAAAATCACAAAAATATTTGTTAGGAATAAAAATACCGATCGTGGATAAAGATATCGATCAATGGTCCGGCGAAGGGCGGACGAAAAAGGCACGTAACGCCGTCGCCCCATGAGAGCCGATCAACCCTCCGAACTCTTGGTTGGGGGGTACTCGGTCGGAGTTTCGCACCGTTCAACCCTGCTGACCGCCGCCCCTTCGGCAAATCGGGTATAGAGCACATCACCGGGCGTAAGCTCCGCAGCCGAGTAGACCGGGGCGGTTTTGCCCAGCTTTTGGGTGAGACTGTAACCGCGTCTTAGCACCGCCAGGGGGCTGAGGGCTTCCAGTCGGGCCGAAGCTCGCTCCCAGCGCTGTCGTGCTTTTTCCAGCCGCTGCTGCACGGCACGATGGAGTCGTTCCGAGCAACCGTCCAGGGTTTGCGTTAATTGATAAAGCCACTGCTTAGGCCGCCGAAATACCGTGCGGCCAGCCAGGAGATTCCACCGGGCCCGGGCCGCATCCAATCGGGCACGCATCGCTGTGACCAATCGACCGGAGTATTGCCGTAATCGTAAGGAAAGTTCCTCAGCCGAAGGAACAAGTCGTTCCGCGGCCTCGCTCGGAGTCAAGGCTCGCAAGTCCGCCGCCAAGTCCGTCAGTGTCACGTCGATTTCATGTCCGACGGCAGACACCACAGGGATTCGAGAGGCAGCAACGGCCCGGACGACTTTTTCCTCGTTAAAGGTCCAAAGATCTTCTGTACTTCCCCCACCGCGGGCAATAACCAGGCAATCGAACGGGACTTTAAGCCGGTTGACCGTGTGGATTGCCTCCACGATCTCCTCGGCTGCCCCCTCGCCCTGGACCCGCACGGCAACAACCAGCACTGAGACACCCCGCCAGCGACGCTGGAGGATCTGAAGAAAGTCGTGGATTGCCGCCCCGGTTGGGCTGGTCAGCAAAGCAAGGCGGCGGATGAAACGGGGCAAAGGCCGCTTTCGCGCCGGGTCAAAAAGCCCTTCCTTCGCCAATCGCTCGTATAACTGCCGGAAAGCGAGCTCTAAGGCACCGAGCCCTCTTGGTTCCAATTGGCTAATTACCAATTGGTATTTCCCATGAGGGGGATAAACATCCAAATAACCGAAGCAAACCACCTCCAAACCGTCCGTCAGTTCGAATCGAATTTTATTGGCGACCGATCGCCAAATTACGGCCGGCAATTGGGCCTGCGCATCTTTGAGAGTGAGATAAATGTGGCCCGACCGGGGGCGGGAAAGGTTTGAAATTTCCCCCATGACCCAAACCGCGGGAAAGTTCGCTTCAATCAGTGCTTTGATCTGCTGGCTAAGTTCACCAACCGTCAGCACCTGCCGGTGGTGCCAAAAGCTATGAAGCGGTAGCGTTGCCACGGGTGGAACCCTAGTTACGAAAGACGGTGCTAGTCATCGCGTAAGCTCTGAATTACAATCCCTCGCAAGAAAACCATGCATTTAGCTCAATGATTATTTTAGCCCGCCGGTTCGCAGATTTCCGCCGAGGGTCATTGCCGTTCGATTCGCCCGATGATTGAATGACTGGTTTTTCGGAGGCATTTTTTGCCATGGATGCATTAGAAGCGATTCGGACTCGTCGCAGTATTCGCAAGTTCCAACCGCGAGAGGTTCCCCGCGAGTTGATCCGCGTACTGCTGGAAGCAGCCATGCTGGCCCCCAGTGCGCGGAATGCTCAACCTTGGCAATTCGTCGTGATCGACGACCGGAAGATGCTGAGTGAATACGGCACGAAACACCCCAATGCTGAAATGGCCAAAGAGGCTCCCTTGGGCATTTTGGTGTGCGGGGATTTACGGCTAGAACTTTCCCCGGGTTATTGGCCGGTCGACTGTGCGGCTGCGGTACAGAATTTGTTGCTGGCGGCCCATGCTTTGGGTTTGGGAGCGGTTTGGACCGGTGTTTATCCCCGCGAGGACCGAATGAATACCCTGCGGCAAATGTGTCGGCTACCGGAACCGGTGATCCCTCACACATTGGTGCTGATTGGATACCCGGCGGAATCCCCGCCGATGCCCGACCGATTCCATGCCGACCGCATTTACCTCAATCAGTTTGGTCAAGCCATGAGCTTGTAAACAGGGGTTCGCCGCAGTTGGTAGCGCGTGCAAAAAGGCCGACGCAAAGGATCCTGAGCTTCTGAAGTTCTTGAGCCAAGATTTGCGGGGCAAAAGTTCGGATGACCGAGTCGCGGAAGAAATAGGCCAGTGGCAGTTGCGGGGCTTGCTCCGCGTATTTGAGGAGGTTGCGCTCATGAAAGCTAGTGGGAAACACACAGCTTTTATCGTGGCTTTGGCCATCGGTTTGATCGGGCTGCTGGCTTCGGGCGGAAATTCGGCGGCCTTAGCCGAGCAAACGAACCAATCACTGCCGAATATCCTGTGGTTAACCTGCGAGGACATGGGACCGCACTTGGGCTGTTATGGAGATCGTTTTGCCACGAGCCCAAATCTGGACCGACTGGCCGCGAAAGGGATGCGTTATTTAAACGTTTGGTCGAATGCCCCGGTGTGCGCCCCGGCACGAACGGCGATTATCATGGGAGTGTGTCCGACCAGCTTAGGCGCCGAGCACATGCGGAGCGAGGTGGCTTTGCCGCCGGGAATGCGGATGTATCCGCAATTCTTGCGGGAGCGGGGCTACTACTGCACCAATAACGTCAAGGAGGACTACAACGTCACCAAGCCGGGAAAAGTTTGGGATGAATCGTCGGGCAAGGCACACTGGAAAAATCGGGAACCAGGACAACCCTTTTTTGCCATTTTCAATTTTACGACGACCCACGAGAGTCAAATCCGCGTGCGTCCGCATCAGTTACGGCATGATCCGAGCCGGGTGTCAATTCCGCCGTATCATCCCGACACACCTGAAGTGCGGCATGACTGGACCCAATACTACGACAAGATTGCGGAAATGGATTCCCAGGTGGGGGCGCGGCTTCGCGAACTGGAGGAAGCCGGTTTGGCCGAGGAAACAATCGTCTTCTTTTATAGCGATCATGGCAGTGGAATGCCGCGGAACAAGCGCTGGCCGATTAACGCCGGGCTGAGGGTGCCGCTTATTGTTTATGTGCCCGAAAAATTCCGGCATTTGGCTCCCGCGGATTATCAGCCGGGGGGAACCAGCAGCCGGTTGGTTTCGTTCGTTGATTTGGCTACCACCCTGCTCAGTATTGCAGGGATCGAACCCCCGCCCTGGATGCACGGCCGTGCCTTCATGGGCAAATATGCTCAGGAAGGACCGCGGTATTTGTTCGGGTTTCGGGGGCGAATGGACGAGCGATTCGACATGGTGCGTTCGGTCCGGAATCATCGCTATGTGTATGTACGGCAATACATGCCCCATCTTCCTTTCGGGCAACATGTCGCCTATATGTTCGAGACGCCAACCACTCGGGAATGGAAGCGACTTTATGATGAGGGGAAATTGACGCCGGAGCAACGATTCTTCTGGGAACCAAAACCGCCTGAAGAACTGTACGATTTGGAAACCGATCCGCATGAAGTTCGGAACCTTGCCGACTCGCCCGAGCATCGGGAGGTCTTGGAGGAATTCCGCCGGGCTTTGCGGGAGCATGTGTTGGAGGTGCGCGATGCCGGATTCTTGAGCGAACCGGAAATGCATCGCCGCAGTGCCGGGAGCAGTATATACGAGTTCGCGCAGGATCCGAATCGTTATCCGCTGGAAAAGATCTTCGCGATGGCCGAATGTGCAGCACGGCGAAACCCGGAGGATCTTCAAGTACTTTTGCGCGGCATGACCGACCCCGATAGCGGCGTTCGTTACTGGGCGGTGATGGGTCTTGCCGTTCGGGGGAAACCGGCCGTAGAAAAGGGGACTCCGCTTCTGCGGCAACTTTTGCGGGATGATCCCTCGCCTTCGGCGCGGATTGTGGCGGCTTGGGCACTGGCTGAGTACGGCGGGGCGGATGATCTCAGAAACGCGCTAGAGACCTTAGTGAGCTTGGCTCCGCCGGACAAAAACGGGGCATATACGGGGGCTTTTGCCGTGTGGGTACTCGATCTTTTGGGGCCAAAAATCGAACCGGTCAAGCCGCTTTTGGAAGGAATATCGCGCACAGACCCGAATGCCCCTGCCCGGGCCAACAGCTATGTCGGTCGATTGCTGTCACACATTTTCGGAACCGCGGTAAAGTACGACTGAGCTGATGTAAAACCACCGTCGGGCGGTCGTACTCCCGATGTCGGGTATCCGCGCATGTGCATCTAGCGCTGCAAAATACCGGACATTTATTCCAATATTCCAATTCGGCAGGGTTTTGTGGACTGAGGACTGAGCGTCGTTCGAATCGTCCGTCGTCCACCAAGTTAATCGCAGGAGCCGGGAAAGAAACCAGCGGCTTGGGCAGCAAATGCAGGAGCCCAAAAGCTGTGCGGGTCCGGAAAGGAGTGTAGGGATCGCTCAAAAACTGAACCTACGGTGGAACCGCATTCCTAAGCGTCTTCGCCGGACGTGAGAACGTTGAAGGTGAGATACATGGTCGGAGATTACTCATGAGTCAAGCACGGATAGGCCGCGAACAATGGCTGGTCTTAGGGGCGGCGTTTTTAGGTTGGATGTTCGACGGTTTGGAGATGGGACTTTTTCCGATCGCCGCTCGGCCGGCTTTGCAGGATCTGCTTCAGGTCACCAGCGATGCGGAGGTCGGGAGATGGAATGGGGTGCTGACGGCCTCGTTTTTGTTGGGGGCAGCCGCCGGCGGATTGGTGTTCGGCTGGCTGGGGGATCGGATCGGCCGGGTTCGGAGCATGGCCGCCAGTATTGCCGCTTACGCTCTGTTTACCGGGGCCTGCTACTTCGCAACCGCACCGTGGCAATTAGCGGTGCTACGATTTTGTGCAGCCCTGGGGATGGGAGGGGAATGGTCCCTGGGGGTAGCCCTGGTGGTGGAGTTTTGGCCGGAGCGATTGCGGCCACTTATGGCGGGAATTATTGGGGCGGCCGCTAACGTGGGATTCTTGTCGATCGCTTTGCTGGCAGTTTTCTTTCCCGTGACACCGGATCAATGGCGGTGGATCATGCTGGCGGGTGCGTCACCGGCTATTCTGGCGGTATTGATCCTATTTTTCGTGCCGGAAAGTCGGCGGTGGCAGGCGGCGGTTCGGGAGAAAGCCGCGCGGCCTATTCGCGAGATATTCACGCCGCCGCTTCTGAAATACACCATTTTGGCGATCTGCTTTGCGTCGATTCCGCTGGTAGCGACTTGGGGTGGGGTGAGCGGATTTTTGCCGCTTTGGGCAGATCAATTGGCTGGCCCGGCTCGCCCCTACGCCAAGGGAGTTACGCAGGTAGTCATTTCCATCGGGGCGATTATCGGGTGTATTGTGGCACCGATTATCGGAGGGCAAATTGGGCGGCGTCCTGTTTATTTCGGGCTCTGCCTTCTTTCTCTGCTGGCCTGTCAGCTTCTATTCCGGGAGTGGTGGCAATACGGGATCAACTTCTTGCTGATGGCCGGGATAGCCGGCTGTCTAACGGCGGCTTTCTACGGGTGGTTGCCGATGTACCTGCCGGAACTATTCCCCACCCGGGTCCGAGCGACAGGGCAGGGGCTGAGTTTCAATTTCGGGCGGATCCTAGCGGCCGGGGGCACACTGAGTACCGGACAGTTGATGCAGCTATTCCAGGGGAGCTATCCCCGCGCTTGTTCAACCATCACCTTGATTTACGTAGTCGGGTTGGCGTTGATTTGGCTTGCGCCGGAGACTAAAGGCAAGCCTCTTCCGGAGTAAGGGTTTAGGGAGTCGCACCCCAAGGAAAGTGTTACGCACGTGGCCCTTGGCTCGGCGGTTGGGCCTGCAAGGCAAACAGGCCTCTGCAGACTGATTGAAGGCAAAGCAGCCCATAAACCGGTTGCAAAGCGACCCCGGTTGCATTTAATATGTTGTCAGCTTTTCTGAGGCAAATGGTCGGTGTCGTGGCTTGTTGCGGTGTCGGAAGGTTCGGTGAGTGCACTTCGAGCATGGCCGGCTGCCGCCGTTTGGCGGCGTGTGCCATCAGCTCAGTAGAGAGAAGGAGATACCTATGGCAAACCAGACACTTCCCGGTTATTTGGCGTCGGCTCGACCAAACCCCTTGTCCAATCGAGCTGCTTGGTACCTGAACACAGCGCAATCGTATGCGGGGATCTTCCTTTGGATCGCGTTCTTCGACCGGCTGGCGGGGGCGGCAAGCGGCGAAGGGGCCCTACGGATGCTCGGGTTGGGCGGTTCGCTCATTGCCCTTGCCGTCGCAGGGGGGATCGCTTTTGCCTTGTTTTATTGGGTGCCGGGGATGCTGGGGATGAAAACAGGCCTACCCCTTTACATTGTGGGGACTAGCACCTTCGGGACGATTGGAGGGTACTTTTTGCCTGGAATTTTTATGGGGCTCCTCCAGATCGGTTGGTACAGCGTCGGGACCTATTATGCAGCCTTGCTAATTTTGAAAGGGATCGGTTTACCACAATATGCCGTATCGCTTTACGGTGAAGGGGGGCAGTTCAGCCTGGTGTTTCTCATTACCACGATCTTGTGGGGATACATTTTCGCTTTGATCGGCGCCTGGGGCATCAAATACGTGGCGCGCGTGGCTACATTTTTCCCAATTGTGCCGATCGTGATGCTCCTTGTTTCCGCCCGATTGGCAGCTCCGCATGTCGGCGGATACGAGGCGCCCATAGCTGACCCGGTGGCTGGTTTCCTCCTAATCATTCAATTGGTGATCGGCTTTTTTGCAACGGCAGGCGCCGTGGGGGCGGACTTTTGCTCCAATAACCGAAATGCCGAGGACGTCAAATGGGGAGGAATCGCGGGGATTTGGCTGCCCATTGTATTTGCCGGGGGACTGGCAATGATTGCCGTGGCAGGAGCCCATGGGAAAAGCCCGGACCTCGTCAGCCTCACCTATAGTGATGCGTTGCCGGTGATCAACCCGACTTTAGGGAAAATCATGCTGATTCTCTTTGCCATTGGTTCGGTAGCTCCGGCGTGCTTCTGCTCGTTTATCATCGGCAACAGTTTGTCAACGATCTTAGGGAGCGAAAAAACCCGCGTGCCGTTGACCCTTGCCGGGGCCACGGTGGGAATCGTATTGGCGGCGCTGGGTGTAGCCGGCAATTTGGAGGCTTTCTTCGGCCTGATCGGGGCCTCGTTCGGTCCGGTCATCGGGGCCATGATCGCCGATTATCTGCTGAGCGGCGGCAAATGGGCGGGACCGCGTCGGGGGATTAGTATTCCTGGCTATGGGGCCTGGGCCGTCGGCTTCATCGTGGGCATCCAGAACCACCCGTGGGTAGGCGGGCTGCCGAGTTGGGATATGGCGGCGGTTTACTCGTTGGTGGTCGGCTTTGTGGTATACCTGATCTTGGCTAAGTTGGGCCTCGAGCCGCCTGTCGTGGAAGCACCGCACCTGACGCAGGTCGAAGAGGGTACGACCACGCAATCCTAAAAGTTGTGGAACCTCGAGAAAGGCATTAAGCCCGGTATATTCCGGCAAGCGCTCAGAACCCATGGGGCCGCTTCTGACGGGATGCGCGTAGTGGCCTCTCCGAAGCGGCCCCTTGTCATCGCGGGAAGCAGGCTGCACGTGCCGCAGCTTTGCCCTCGGGTACGGGTGGTTCCCTCGCATCTGCAAAAGACGCTTCTTCAATGTTCTCAACCCTTTTTGGCGGTTGGCAACCGCCGCAAGTTGTGCCGCATCTGGGGAGAAAGCTTCTCCTAGGTTAGGAAGATGCGAATCGGCGAGGCGGCTTCCTGCCATATCCGGGGAAGATTTCCTGCCATCCGGGGAGCAAGAGTGCCGGCAAGTGTACACGAACTCGCCGCTGATTAGGGTTTTGGATCGTGTAGGGCGGCAAGCTGCGGCACCGTGCCGCGAGGCTTGTCAAGTCTCCCCGCTCCAAGGGTGTTCATTCAGAGAACTCTTCAAGGGTGTTCATTCAGAGAACTTTTCAAGGGTGTTCATTCAGAGAACTCTTAGAGAGTGTTCATTCGGCGAAAAGAATACTCTTTAGGCAAGATTGCGGGATATAGTGCTTGTGCATCAGGAGAGGGACTTCTCCCACGCGAAATATTCGACCAAAGACTTTTCCACAGAATAGAAGGCACCCTCGAGTCATATTAGAAATTTAGAAATATTAGAATAGGATGCATCCGAGGCGTTCTTCTTTTCTGCGAGGCCCTTCCGGCATTGGGATAAGAGCTTCCTACAGAAACAAAGTAATATAGGGAACCTTAGGGCTGCCTCGGATAGAAAGTCCAAAAAAGGCAGTTTCCAACCAGTTTCAAAAAAATAATCATCCTAAAACTGTATCGGGCTTTCTTGCGTTTCCGTGAGAATCTGAGTAATGGCGCGGATAATGCTGCGGTAATCCGGGTCCATGGGAACGTCGTGTTGTACGGCACGGGCCAGGTCTTTGACCTGGCAACTACCGGAGGCAAATTCGTCGCTGCCCGCGATGATAGCGACCTTGAAGCCACGACGGTCGGCATATTTGAGTTGCACGGAAAGCTTCTTGGGCTCGGGGAAAACTTCGACCCCGATTCCCGCGGCGCGGAGTTGCGCGGCCAGCCGCAGATAATCGTGCAATCGCGCCGGATCAAAATAGGTGATAAGAACCGTGGCGGGTGTAGCAGCTTGGGGAACCCTGCCCAGCTTTTCCATGGCCGCTAAAAGCCGATCGATCCCCAGCGAGGCTCCGACACCCGGTAACTCTTGATCGGTATAAAGCTCGGCGAGGTTATCATACCGCCCCCCGGAGCAAACGCTTCCGATATCCGGTAGGGCATTGAGAAAAGTTTCGTAAACGGTAGCGGTGTAATAATCGAGGCCGCGTGCGATGGAGGCATCAATTCGGACCACTGCCGGCGGTACCCCCGCTGCTTCCACCGCCGCCACTAGCTCGCGGAGTTGGCTGACGCCTTGTTGGCCAACGGGTACACCGGTAAGAAGCTGATCCAATTGGGCCAGAACGGCGTCGTTGGAGCCGGTTATTTGGGTCGCGGCGAGAAACCGCTCGGCATCCGATGCATTTAGGCCAACGGCTTGCAGCTCATCGAGCACGCGCTCTCTGCCAAGCTTGCCTAATTTGTCCAGGGCCCGCAAAGCCGCCACACTCCGGTCGGCTAAGCCGAATTTATCGAGCAGGCCGGTAAGGACCAGCCGACTATTGACTCGCAGCGTGATTTCCGGGAATCCCACGGCACACATCAAGTCGTAGATGACCAAGGCGGTCTCGATGTCGGAGGCCAACGACCGAGTGCCGATTGTATCAAAGTCGCATTGAACGAATTCTCGATAGCGACCCCGCTGGGGGTTTTCACCCCGCCACACCGTGCCGATTTGGTATCGCTTTAACGGGGTTCCCAACTCGTGGATGTGCTCGGCAGAAAATCGCGCAAAGGGAACCGTCAAGTCGAATCGAAGCCCCACCCATCGACCACCATGATCTTGGAATTTGTAAAGCTGCCGATCGCTTTCTTCGCCCGCTTTGCCAAGCAGGATTTCCAGGTATTCCAGCGCAGGCGTGTCGATCGGGCTAAACCCGTAGGAACGGTAGACCCGCCGCGCGGTTTCCATGAGCCGCTCGCGGACCAACATCGCTTGCGGCAAATAGTCGCGGAAACCTTTGAGAACTCGCGGAACGATTCGTGTTGGGGGTTGACTCACCGCTGGATGATCCTCTTCAAGCTTCGTAATGACCTTGAGATTTCGCAATGATGCCGCAACACAGGGATTTTCCCGGGGTTACTCATGCTTTGAAACGATAAAAATCTACTTCCCTCGCAAGGGCTCGGCCCCCCGGTGCCTCCACCTTCAGTATTCCAGCACGGTCGATTCTGCATGGGCAGAAGGTCTTCGCATGTCATCTTAATTTCTGCCGCCTTGTGCGCCTTCGATTGTCTTGATGGTCTCTGCGGAACGCAGGTGGGGCCGATCGCTATTCTCAAAGATCGACTGTTACCAACGGTTGCTCAAAAACGGATGGCTTTAAAACTGCTGCCGATCTTACGCCTTTTTCCAGCTCCCGATAAGTCGCGAGTCGATTTTTCCGCCTATGGTCCCGGAGCACTTCTTCCGTTACCCGCAGCGCCTTGACCATTGCGCCCCCTGGAACGCTCCGCGGGGCCATTGCGGGCATTGGCCCGCCGAAACGGTGTCCCGGTGATAATCCGCGTATACCCAATACCGAGTAACTCGTCGAGTTTTTCGCGGAGCTTTCCGGTAATATCGACCCTCAATGCTTCGCAGGACATCGGTACCCGAGTTCCATCCAATAGTTCGACTACGACTCGGATCGGACTTTCGCCGGGAAACTCCGCCAAAAGCCTCGCCAACCGATCGACGGTCTCCAGCGTGTGGCGAGCCTCGCAAATGCGGATGGCAAGCCCCCGGGCACAACGTTGCGGAAGTTCCTCCATGGGGACGATTTCATTGGCAATCAGGGTTACCGATTCGATGTCGCCCCGTCGGTCCACCGTCCCGGCTATAACGACTTTGGCATCTTGTTTCAGCAGCGATCCGTAACGGAGGAACGGTTCGGGCCAGAGAATGCAGCGGATGCTGCCGGTTTGATCTTCCAGATCGAAATTGGCATAGCGGTTGGGGACTTCGGGGTCGATTTGCCGCGTTCGACCCAGACGAATATTCCCCACCAGTCCGCCGAGGATCACCTCAGTACGGTGCGCGAGGGTGGCAGCCTCCTTCACCGAGTGGGTGCATAGGTCCTCAAGGAGGCTTTGATACTCGGCCAAGGGGTGGCTCGATAGGTAAAACCCTAGCACCTCTTTTTCATAGGCAAGCTTGAGATGTTCGGGCCATGGGGCTACATCCGGCAGTCGCGGAGCGGTGGAACTCACCGATTTTTGCGGCCCGCCAAATAGACCCAATTGGCCGCTTCGGCGGTCGGAGGCAGCCGCGGCTCCCGCCTGAATGGCCCGATCCAATACTTCGAACCACTGGGCGCGATGGCCGCCCAACCGGTCGAAGGCCCCCGCCTTGATCAACGCCTCGATCGCCGAGCGGCTAACGGTAGTCGGATCGAGCCGTTCGCAAAAATCGAGAAGGTCCCGGTAGGGACCCCGGGCACGTCGTTCGGACACGATCGCTTCGGCCGCGGAGCCTCCGCATCCTTTAATTGCGGCCAAGCCGAAGGCGATCTTTCCGTCGATCACCGCAAATTCGACCTCCGAACGATTGATGTCGGGCCAAAGGATCTCGATTCCCATCCGCCGGCAATCTTCTAGATGTTCCACCAGCGAGTCCTTCTGCGTGAAATTACGCATCGGAATATCGCTGGAAAGGAGCGCCGCCATGAACGGAACCGGCCAATGAGTCTTCAGATACGCCGTGATATACGCAATCAGCGCGTACGCCGTGGAGTGACTTTTGTTGAACCCGTAGCCGGCGAATTTTTCGATCAGGCTGAAGACTTCCTCCGCCTCGCGTTTCTTCAGCCCTTGCCGCCTTGCTCCTTCGAGGAATTGCTCGCGGAATTTGGCGATCACCGGCAGCTTTTTCTTGCTGATCGCCTTGATGCAGGTGTATGCATCCGCCAAGGGAATATCCCCCAGTCGGTTGAGGATGCGCATCACCTGTTCTTGATAGACCATCACCCCGTGGGTTTCCGCGAGCACCTGTTCCATCACCGGGTGTTTATAGTCGGGCCTTTTTCGCCCGTGCTTGACATCGATGTAATCATCGACCATTCCCCCTTTCAGTGGCCCCGGTCGAAACAGTGCGTTGGTGGCGATAATGTCGCGGAAATGATCCGGCTTCATGCGCTGCAAAAGCTCGCGGATTCCCATGCTTTCGAGTTGGAAGATGCCTTTAGTTTCACCGCGGCGGAGCAGGGCAAAAGTCTCCGGGTCATCCAACGGAAAGCTATAGGGGTCAACCCGCTCGCCGGTGGTCTGCTCGATCAACTCCACCACTTTGGACAGAATTGTCAGGTTTCGCAGCCCGAGGAAGTCCATCTTCAGCAGCCCAACCGCCTCCACATCGCCCATGGCCCATTGGGTGACGATTTCCTCTTTCCCCTGGACCCGTTGGAGGGGGAGGTACTCGGTCAGCGGTCGGTCAGCAATCACGACCCCCGCGGCATGGGTACCGGCATTTCGTGCCAAACCCTCGACCTGCCGTGCTAAATCCACGATCTCACGAACTTCGTGGTCCGATTCATACGCCCGCCGCAGCTCCTCGCTTTCTTCCATCGCTTTGTCGAGGGTCATCCCGGGCCTTTCCGGGACCATTGCGACAATGGAATTGACGCGGGCCAAAGGGATCCCTAGGGCCCGACCTACGTCGCGGATTGCTGCCCGGGCTGCCAGGGTGCCGAAGGTCCCGATCTGCGCGACATTCTCCTCCCCGTATCTCTGCTTCACATACTGAATGACTTCCCCGCGACGCTGCTGACAGAAGTCGATATCAATGTCCGGGGCCTCGCGGCGGTTTTCATCGAGAAACCGTTCGAAAAGCAGGTCGTATTCGATCGGACAAACCGGACTCAGATACAGGGCAAAAGCCACCAGCGATCCCACGCCTGAGCCGCGGGCATTGGCGGCGATCCACCTTTCCCGGGCAAACCGCACGAAATCCCAAACCACCAAAAAGTAATTGGCAAATCCAAGTTTGTTGATCACATTCAGTTCTCGGTCCAATCGCTCCAGCACCTCCGGGGCCAATTGCCCATCGCGCAAACGTCGCGGATCGTGCCGGTACCGCTCGCGCAAGCCCTGCAGACATAGTTCCCGGAGGAATTCCTCGGAGCTTTTTCCCTCAGGCGGATGGAAAACCGGAAAATGCCGCACTCCTAGCTCCAAGTCGATGTTCGCCCAGGAGGCGATCTCCGCAGTACGGGCCAAAGCCTCCTCAAGGCCGGAGAAAACAGTGTACATCTCTTGGGGCGAGCGGAGATAAAACTGATCGCTCCCCATCCGCATCCGGTCCGTATCGCTGCGAAGCTTGCCGGTATTGACGCATATTAGAACATCTTGGGCAACGGCGTCTTCCGGCCGGACATAATGGACGTCGCTCGTAGCGACAAGCGGGATCCCCATGTGGGCCGCAAGCTTTGCGGTTTGCCGGAGGATGATCTGCTGCTCTTCGAGCCCGTTGTTCTGCACCTCGAGGAAAAAGCGATCGCCGAAAACCTGCCGGTACCAATCCGCCGCCTCACACGCTTGGCGAAATTGGTCGCTACTTTCCGTCGATACCAATCGGCTGATCTCGCTGGACGCACAACCGCTTAAACAGACCAAGCCTCGACTATGGGCCGCAAGAAGCTCCTTGTCGATCCTCGGCCGATAGTAATATCCCTCCAGAAAGGCGAGCGACGATAGCCGGATCAGATTCCGAAATCCCTCTCGGTCAATGGCAAGTAGGGTCAAATGACTGGCTGCGTCTTTCGCACTGGCGGCATCTTTGTGGAATCGGCTTTCGGGTGCCACATAGGCTTCATAACCGAGAATCGGTTTGACGCCGATAAGCTTCGCCTTTCGGTAAAACTCCAATGCCCCATACAAATTCCCATGATCCGTCAGTGCCAAGGCCGACATTCCCAAGGCCTTGGCCCGCTCGAGTAATGCGTCGATTCTCGCCGCACCGTCCAACAAGCTATAGTGGCTATGGCAATGAAGATGCACAAAGGGTGGTATTCCCATCCTGGTTTCCCTACTTTGATTCAGCTCGATTCTTCCTTTCTTTTTCGTTCCACTCGTTCTAATCAGCTCGATTTTTTCCCTTTTTTGTCCTTTTTATCCGTTTGGTTTCATCCGGCTCGATTTTTCCGTGCCCCTTCCGTGGAATATCACGAAAAGCCCCGATGCGGTCCACAGGGGTTCATCCGTCCCGCCATTCGGGCCCTAGCTGAGCGCTGATTCTCTCGCCGGAGGCTTAAGGAGCTATTCTACAATGCTCCCCCGGGCAGGCGGCAGGCTCCCTAGAACATTACCGACCTGGTCCATGTGCCGGCGTTCAGGGCGATCGTGTGTTCCCGAAGAGTTTTGGCAATCGCATTCATCGAGGCAGCTACCGGCATTTCGGCGATAAGTTCCCCGACGGGTAACCAACAAGATATTCATGGTATTTGTTGTGAACTAAACAATCTATAAATCGCTCTAATGCTAACGCGAATCCTTTAACGAATCTCATGACTTGTGATGCATAGCCGAACTCAAATACTTCCGCGGCAAAATTGCAAATTGATGATTTTATTAGTAATTATTAGTCAGAAGGTGGATAGTCCGAACGGAAAAGCGGTAAAGTGGGGTAGCCTATCCTAAGAACAGCAGCCTATCCCAAAATCAACGGGGTGCACCTAAGCCGTGGCGGGGGTTCCCAAGCCACTGCAACTCTGGGAGGGCCGTGCAAGTTGAAATTGATCCGACAAATCCTCAAGGCGTTGATACCACCGAAGAGGCCCCACGAAAGAGCAGTCAAGCAATAGCACTTGCTGGTGCCGCGAGCTCACTACTTCTTTTTCGCTTTCTTTTTCGCTAAAGGCGACCCCGGTCGCGCCAACACACCGGGGGACTAGCGTCGTAAATGTAGGTGGCTTGAACTCACATCGGTGTCGCCTCAACCCACCCAGTGACGGACGACAAAGCGCGCTACCTACTTCTTTTCGTTTATTTCTGACGCCAAAGATAACCGGGCCTCACACACGTCGAATTAACCGCAGGGAATTTGCCTTTTCTTAAGGACCTCGCACAGGCGTTCTGCCGCCTGTTGGCCGCTGTGGATACAATGCGGAATCCCCACGCCCTGATAAGCGTTGCCGGCCAATGCTAGGTTGGGCCAGGCGGCGATTAACTGCTCGATCCGAGCAATTCGCTCCCGGTGCCCCACCTCGTATTGCGGCATACTCCGCGGCCAACGGGCAAACCAGCGGTATTGCGGTTTCCCCGAAATCCGCAACAGGCGTTCTAGCTCCGGCAGCAGAAGGTCCTCCACCGCCTCGGACTCCCCGTCGGCTAGCTCGGGTTGTCGGGCACCACCTGCGAAAACTCGCAAAAGCACCTTGTCCGGCGGAGCCCGATGAACATACTTCTGACTACTGAAGCTGATGGCCAGAATCGGGCTGCGTTCGATCGCTGGCACCACGCAGCCCATACCGTTGAGCGGGTGCCCCACCTGGGACCGGTCGTAAGCCAGCGAGAGGATGGCCGTCCCTTCATATCGGATACTGGCCAGCAACTTCGCCGCCATAGGCTCTAAAGGCTCAATCAGGGCAGCGGTAACAGAGGCGGGTGTCGCCAAAATCAAGCCATCGAATTCTTCTGGCCAGGGCCGCTGAGCAGCACCAAAGTTGCTTTGTGAGTCGGAAGATCGTGGTAACTCCTGTCCGTTTTCTCGCCCGAAGGCATTGGGCAGCTCCGCTGGCGGCCGCAGCTCCGCGGAAGACTGCACCGGCAAGGATACCCGTTGCTTTTCCATAGGAACTGGGGAGGAGCGTCTGACTTTAAGCAGCCATTTTCCCTGCCGGGGTTCGACCGCCACCACCTGAGTGTGTAATTGGATGGAATTTGCCGGCAAACGCCGGGCGATACTCTGCACCAGTTCGCTCAGCCCCTCGGGCAAGGTGACGAACATACTGTAGCGGGCCCCACTTTCCTGGGTTGCCTCCGGATTCAGCCGTCGTTGAGCCTGCATGGCCCTTATCAGGCTTCCGTATTTGCGCTCCATCTCGCGGAAGCGTGGCAAAGTTGCCAGCACGCTGAGCTTTTCCATATCCGCGGCATACACCGCGCTTACCAGCGGTTCGACCAATCGCTCGAAGACTTCGTGACCGAGCCGCCGACGCACAAAAGCCGCCATGCTTTCGTCGCTTTCGGCGCGTCGTGCGGGGATGAAATACTCGAGAGCTGCCCGCAGTTTTCCCCATGGACTCAGCAGCGGGGTAATCGCCAACGGCCAAAGCCGCGATGGGGCCATCATCAAAAACCCATCCGGCAGGGGCCACAAGCGGCCTTTGCGGACGACGAAGGTGCGGCGGCAAGCCGGGTTAGTGGACAGGAGGCGATCCGCCAAGCCGAGCCGTCGACAAAGATCCACCCCCCAAGGAAAAGTGGTAATGAAATTGTCGGCACTTTGCTCGATTTGGAAACCCGCCTCATGAACCGTCTCCAAAACGCCGCCTAATCGGCCGGCAGCCTCGAACAAAGTTATTTCGTAGCCCGGGGCCAGCTCCTGGAGCCGATAGGCGGCCGCCAAACCACTGATCCCACCGCCGACAATTGCCACTTTCGCCACGAGCGAATTCTCCTACGGATTCGATCTGTATCCTATGTTGAGTTTGTCAGTCTTTGCACAATCCAATGGTCGCACGACAGAGGGCGACTGTTGATCATTTGTGTGGACCCTCGCGCACGCTGGGCACACGCTTTGAGGATGACGAAGAGAGAGCACAAATTCTGTGGACCCTCGCGCACGCTGGGCACACTTTTCAGCTGCAACGGCCCGAGTGTGAATCGACGCTCATTCTCAATTTCGGCACTCAAATTCAATTGTAGTCATGTTCAGCAGCAAAGGCGGCAGGTAGTTGGGGTTGCATCCACCTAGGCTGTGATCTTGGTTAGCTTCGGTGGGACCTATGCCCAATGCTTCCGGCGCAAAAGCTTCACGGCCCCTACCGCCGACTCTCGCAACAATGGTGGTCGCCGTTCCGCAAAATCTTCTAAACTCCTACAGGACCAGAAACTGATTTCTAAAACTTGAGCTCATGCCCTACGTTAAACCGCCTTATTTTTAACGCAGTTATCGGGAAATTATATTATCGTGGTAAAGAATTATCGGTGGTTAAGAATCAATGGGATGCTTCTAAAAGGCCCCTGCGAAGGCTAGCTGGGGATTGGGGCTTCTACCAGCCTGGGTGCTACGAGTAGAACACGGTTGAAGATTCCCGCTACCGATCCCCCGCAGAAATCCACGCCAAAAACCTGCTTGAAGAAAAGCGGTTTAGAAAGAGGCGGACAGTCCGATCCATATCGGACCAAAGATATGCTGAAGTGCAAATTCTCTTGAAAGTGGCCGGCTGCGAAAATTTGCTCGCTACCAAAACGCAGAAGCTACGTCTTCCCGGACCGAGGGAGATTCGTTAAAAGATCGGGATTCGTCGGGGGATTGCTTAACGCGATCGAGGATCGGTCTGCCCAAAAGGTCTGCCGGCAGCGAGGCAACTTGAGAATCGACAATCGCCTGCGCAAACGGAAGAAGCTCCAAACGTCTTGAAGGTCGTTTGACGCTCTCTGACGCCGTGTGAGACCCCTAATTTCGGGACGGATCTCGCAGGGGTTAAGTTGATGTTCCTAAGCCGACGACGTTTGATTGTTTCGACGAATAGCCGGAAATTCTGAGCAATGTGTGCCGAAAAAGTTAGCAGCGTGCCGATCAAGAACGCTTTTGGCGATGTGAGACTTCAAGAATGAATGCTTTTCGGTGGTTAAGGGGAATGGGCAAATTGCTTCGGGGATGTGGTTGGATACTGGCCTCGATCGTAATTCCGGCTTGCCACCCACTACCGACGCCTGAGCCTGCTGTGAAGAATCAACCTCAGGGCCAGGTCTCGCCGGAAACATGGATCGATCGCTTGGGCCATCGCAATCCCCTTGTGCAGCGTCGCGCTGTCGAGGAGCTTGTGGCTTTGGGGGAGAGCGTGGTGCCTAAGGTGACGCCGCTATTAGAGAAGAAAACCGCCGGTGCTGCGCGGTGTGGTGCTGCCCAAGTATTAGGCCGATTGGGCACTAAGGCCGAATCGGCGATCCCGGCTTTGCTGGAGTCGCTCAACGATCGCGAATGGCCGGATCGGGAAATGGCCGCGGAAGCCCTGGGACTAATTGGCCGCCAAGCGGCCCAGGTGATTCCGGCTCTTATCACTGCCTTAAAAGAGGATCCAGACGAGCGTGTGCGCGCCAAGGCAGCCAAGTCCCTAGGACGCTTTGCTTCGCAAGCCGGTACCGATAGCAAAGCGGCGATCCAGGCACTTCGCGGTGCGATGAAGGATTCCGATCTTCAAGTGCAAATGGCAGCAGCCGGGGCCCTCGGCTGTTTTGGTCCTCGCGCCCAGGCGGCGATTGCCGAGCTAAAGGCCGCGGCACAGTCCGAGCATTTTGTGTTGCGGCAAGCCGCCGAGGAGAGCTTAAAAGCCATCACCCCCACCGGCTCACCCACCCAAACCGCGATCCCCTAAAGAGCAGCCCTGCATAGCCAAAGCGTGAAGCGGTGAGAAGCGGCTTTAAAAGCCCCCTTGGGGCCGGATAACCAATAAGATGCTGTTGCCTGCGCTCCCGACGATTACCTTCCTCAGCCGAAGCTGAAGCAAAAACCGCTGGAGCCGATCCGGGTACATCCCTCAATCACCGACGGCACGCGGAGCGGAATCAGAATTCGTCGGCATCCGTGACTTCTTTCTCCAGTTGATCCGCTGTTTCAATAACGGCCGTAACGATGGTTTTCATGGTCTCGGCGTCCGCCTCGGCCTCAATTTGGACGGCGAATACGGCCATCTGCCGATCGCCCGTGCCGATCACCCGCCAAGCCCCCACCTTTTTGCGGCCGTTTTCTTTGAGCAAATGAAGCAACACCTCCGGGTCGGGATCCTCGCCTACCCGAAATCCCGGCGCCCAGACTTCACGAATCTCGAGGCCGCGGAGCTTTTCAGTTTTTGACATGACGTAAACGAGATGAGTCCGGTCGTTTTCCAAATTGAAAAGCAACTTGAAATCCCCATCCTTATCAACCTCGTATTTCCAGCCGATCTGATCGAGCAATTTCGCCACCCGAGGATCACCACCGGGCCCGGCTTTACGGCCGATTTGCCCCTGAACGTTCTGCACACTGACCAGCGTGAGAAGAACCACGGCCAACACTGAGGACATCCGCTTCAACATGACCTCCACTCCTCATCCAAAGGGTCTACCTACCACGGGGGCCGAAAACACCGCATTTCCGGCCGACACCTTGTAAGACTTAAACGCGGGTTTCGTTGACCCGCCTTACGTCGGCCTCCCGAAGTTCGTGCCCCGCGGCAAAGCGCCTTTGGAGATCGCGCCTCCTGCGCCGAAAATCGGGTATCCTCGGACCTAGGCAGATCAATTTTGACTCTAATGGAGTTATGGCTCAAAACAAAGAGCTAATCCAACAAAACTTGCAAAAATAACCCACATGGGGGGATGCAGGCGTGCTTTTTACCTGAAATGGCGGGTAATCGAACAAAACGATATCCGGTGATGCTTTCTTCAAGTGTTGTTTGCCTACCGGGCAGAAAAGCATACTTGAGTAGCTCCTCCTCAGACAAATATTCTCGAAATTCTCAGGTATTCTCGAAATTCTCAGGGGCGATATTTCCCAGTCGTTTTTGTGGATTTAGCCACCGGGTTTGGAGATGGATACCGCTCAGGTGTCCGGCCAGGGTTCATGGTGCGAGGACCCACGGCGACCACACGGCGATTGATCGCTTCTCAAGGGAGTAGCGATGAAATCCTCAAATGCTGGATTTTGAACTTTCGCTCATAGCACACTCTCCCCTCTGAGGCTCCTATTTATCTCCGTGACTTTCTTAGCCCGTGCCTTGCGCTTATGTGTGTTAGAGGCTTCGGATCGTCACTCCTCACCTTTTCACTTCGCAGGATACATTCCGCGTGATTGCGGGGCTGAGGACATACGACCAACAACCGATGCTGCCCGCGATATATGGTCCGCGTGATCATGGGGATTGGTTTCGTACCTCGGTCCCTGCTTTTTCTTACTCTTCACAGGCTGCCTCATCGATTGGATTAGGCTAAGGCACAAAAAAGATCAAACAAAGTTCGGATGCGTCGTGTTGTCCAGCAAACTATAAGGGGATTGTGGGCAGGATCCTCGGCGTCCTCGGGGATCCTCTGAGGGTGATTGCCCCAGCTTCGGGGAAGAGTCTTCGCCCCGGAGGGCGCATTTAGGGCATCAGTTCCCCGAGCTGCCGAGCAGACCCAGGGCATGAGTTCGGCAAGCCGAGGAGAGATCCTTTTGGATGGCATCCCCGCATGGCGAACTGCAGAAATTGGAATCCTGCCTCCCTCCGGTCCCAAAGCCTTTCCAAAGTTGGCAAAGCCGCCAGCTTACCCCCAAGACCTTCAGACGAGAGGCATACTGGGGCTTTTACCCGGGAAGCCCGGATAAGCGTCGGCCGGCTACACAAAAAAATCTATACAAAGCACTCCGAAGAATCACGGCCTGGCTTGACAAAGAAGCACAGCTTTTTTATCGTTGAAAGGAAACAGGGATCGCATAACGTTTCTGGCGGGACCCGGCATGGTTCCTGAAAGTTCCGATTCCGAGCGGGCAGCAACCTTTTTGAGCGAATGCGAACGTCGCCTCCGGTATCGCTTTCGCAACAAGCAGTTTTTGATCGAGGCATTGACGCACGCCTCAGGGGCAGCACACAGGCTGGAGTCCAATGAGCGGCTCGAGTTCCTGGGCGACGCGATCTTGGGGGCAATCATCTCCGACATGCTCTTTCGCCGCTTTCCCGCGTATCGTGAAGGGGATTTGACCCGGCTGAAGTCGATGTTGGTCAGTCGGCAAACCTGTGCTCGGGTGACCGAGATGCTCAATCTCAAAAGCTTTTTGATTGCCGGAAAAGCCCTTACCAGTTGCCCGGGCATTCCCCAGTCTCTTTTGGCCGATATGTTCGAGTCGATTGTAGGTGCGATCTACCTGGACGGTGGGTTCGACGCAGCTCGCGAATTCGTCGCACGTTTTTTGGAACCCGAGATCGAAGCAGCGGTAATTGACCAAATCTCCGGGAATTACAAATCGGAATTGCAGGTGCTCGCTCAACGCGATTTTGGGGTGATCCCGAGTTATTCGCTGGCTGAAGAGTTCGGCCCGGACCACAACAAGTGGTTTAAGGTTGTGGCGCGAATCGGCGAGCGATCGTTTGCGCCGGCTTGGGGGAAAACCAAAAAGGAAGCAGAGCAGCGTGCGGCCCGCAATGCCCTCTTGGAGTTGGCAGGCTATAAGGAGCCTGATGATGAGGCACCCGGACCGCTGGCTCCCCCTTTCGATGGCCCCGCTCCAGGAACGAAGCGCTAATCCAAATCTTAGGGAGGCCGATTGGAACTTACCCGCAGGGCCGGGCCTTAACCGAATTCATTTAAGTCCTTATCCTGAGCGTGCCCGCTCCGGATCCTGGAACGTCCTCCTTGTAAGATTCTGCACGGTTGGCCCGCCCGCGCGAAGGCCTTCGGTGTTCTCCCTTTCCCGAACGGTTCTTCTGGGGGAGCTAGTGGACCAGAGGCAGGATTCAGCCACATTCCGAAAACGGCACCTAAACAATTCGCTAGGCAACGGTAAACTCTACACTGAGCAAGAATTCCGCGAGCAGTGCCGTCTGGACCTTGCGGGCTGCGGCAGCAAAGCTACAGTGTACGCCGAGTAGCGCAGGGCAAGTAGGGCATCAAAGATTTCATCGGTTATCCACGTTGGGATTGCCTTTCCACGATCGAAAAAGGATAGAATAATCTTTGCCGACATCAGGACGGCTCAAAGGTAGCCCTTGTGCTGCGGGACGCCGCTCGGCGTAAATTCGCGGAGTCGCGTTCACTGCTTACCGGTTAAAATTTCAGTTTCGCGGGGGGAATTTACGTTAACCTGCGGGACTTGGTCGATATTTCGGGGGTTCTCAAATGACTGAACCGAAACGTGTTGCGGTGGCCCTATTTTCCGGGGGATTAGATAGCATGCTTGCCGTGCGGATCATGCAGCGGCAAGGATTCGAGCTGGAAGCCTTGTACATTCAGACGATCTTCGAATGCTGCAAAGTTCCGGCGGCAAGTGCTGCAGCCGCTTTGGGGGTACGGCTAACGATCTCGCCTGTGGGAGATGACTATCTGGAAATCATTCGCCACCCCAAATACGGGCGGGGCAAGGGAGCAAATCCGTGTATCGATTGCCGAATTTACATGTGCCGAATGGCCCGGCGGCTGATGGAAACCGTCGGCGCATGCGTGGTGGTGACCGGCGAGGTTGTGGGCCAGCGCCCTATGAGCCAACAGCGCTGGCAACAGCACCTGATCGAAAAGCACTCCGGGCTGAAAGGAAGGCTCCTTCGGCCGCTTTCCGCAAAGCTTTTGCCGCCGACCATCCCCGAGTTGGAAGGGCTGGTGGACCGGAACCAATTGTACGATTTCCGCGGGCGGAGTCGAAAACCTTTGATCGCGCTAGCAAAGGAGTTGGGAATCTGCACGATTCCGCAACCTTCAACCGGCTGCGCGCTCGCACAGGTGAGTTTTGCTCCGCGAGTTCTTGAGCTCCTCGAGACGCGTCCGGAAGCCGCCCGGTGGGAGTTCGAATTGCTGCGGATCGGCCGACATCAGAAGATCGATGAACGAACAAAGGTTATTATCGGAAAGAATGCCCGGGATAACACCACCATCGAGGCAGCCTTCCGCCAACATCGGCCGGCGGATGCCGCCTACCTGCATCCGGAGAATTTCCTCGGGCCTGATGTTCTGGTGGTGGGTCGGATCGATGCGGACACCATCAATCAAGCAGGCTACCTTCTGCTTCAGTTTACCAAACGCTTCGACCCGGAGCAGTCTGTAATCCGCATCGAGTATTCTGGGGGGGAAGTGCTTCGGCCCGTGAAGTCGATGCTCGGTGCGGCGGCTCCGGGCCCAATTTAAAGTGCAGTAATGCGCGTGGAATAACTCTCTTACCCTCCAATTCCCCAAATCTATACCCCAGATCTATGCCCTGAACTTACCGCCAAAATTAAAGTCTCTTCACCAACCGCAGAAGAAACGCAAACTCGTCAGAAGGGGGCAATTTGAGTGGGTATGCTGTCTCCTCTTGCTGCCGGGATATTGATATTTAGGGCACACCCGTGTGCGCGGCGGAATTCGCTCGCTAGGCGGCTTTTGCCGCTAGAGTATCGAGGCACACCTGTCTGCGCGGGGGGATACATCGAGGCCGCGATGCCGTTCGTACATGATGCAAGGCACCCCGGTGTGTGCGGGGGAATTTGTTCGATAGCGAGTCAGAAACTCGCGACACAGCCGGCAGGCCTGTCTGCGCAGGGGAATTCGGAGAACAAGCTTGCGAGTGGTGGCCGGGCCGCGCACCAGTTTGCCCCGGGGAGCTTTCCGGCTGCAAGCCGCACTCAGTCCGACAGCTCGGATGGCTCGGGCGGCCGCCGACTGGGGGAGGTACCGGGGTCCGCTTCCTTTTGACTTAGTTTCGCCAACTTGGTAAGGGGCTCATAAAAGCAGAGACGCCCGATGGCGAAACCACCGGGCGTCCCTTTCTCGTCGGGTCACAAGGCACGTGGGTTCTGAGCAAAACCCACAGCAGACGACGCGAAGGCTATTTCTTCTTGGCGGTCTTGGGTGCAGCCTTCTTGGTCGTCGTCGGCTTCTTGGCCACTTTCTTGGGTGTGGCCGCCTTCTTGGTCGTAGCCGTCTTCTTGGCCACCTTTGAACCTCCTCTAACTAAAACGTCCCGGGCGTGACCTGGCCGACACTCGGGCTGGGGCCGAAACTCGTCAGGTCGGTCGCCCCTTCCAACAAACCACTCAACCGTTTTGCTCCGACCCTTATGTTGGCCACCTTCGGGTCGAGAGCATTTATACACCTACTTAGTTCGAGTCTTGTCCATTACTCACACGGCTTGATGAAGCCAACGATGCTTGGCTTCACCGCAGTGCGTGCTCACCACTGTGCATCCTACCACACTACGTGCGACCCATGATGAATTGTTAAAGACCTTCTCTGGAACATATCCTACAGGAATTCAAAATTCTTGCAAGTACTTTTTCGCGCCAACATGCAAAATTTTTTTCTTCGAGTCCTTCGAAGGAGGTGGATTACCAGTTTCACTTCGATGATTGCCTCATCATATGCACCGTTCTTTCTCTCTTGTTTCGCATATGTTCTTTCGCGTAGATCATCGACGAAGGATACCGCCTACGCACTTGGATACAACAGTTCACTGGGAACCCACTCCAACTGTGTGCCCACAACATCAGTTGCCGGTATATCGAAGCCTTTGAGGGTTGCATTGGCCCAAGGTCAAACAAACTTCGTATCAATCAACTTCGGATAGGCTGCAACCCGGGTGCTAATCACGTTGCCTGACTACGTGATGCGCTCCCCCAAGGAGCGCAAAAACACGTATTTTTGCGGGAAAAACGCACTCTTAGCGGCTTACCGGCTCGAATTGCAGAAGCAACCTACGGCTTGCAGCCAAGAATACGAAGAAGTTGCGCACATGTCACGGTGGGAATTTACCACTCTTGCCTTTAAACAAATAAGAAAGGGAGTGGGATTTCGAACTCATCGTAAGATCACGCACTTACGACTTGGGCTCTTCTTAACAGGCTTGAGACCGGCAGATAAACGGGTTTTTGATATGAGTCTGGCCTTTCGCCTAGACCTTAAGTTTCGGAAAAGAAAGATCAACCGACACCAAAAGCTCATAAGGCATGTTGGGGAGCCTATAACGTTTAAAGCTTGTGAAAAAACCTAGAGCTATCTCTGATAAGCTCGAGCATCCTCTAGATCGGTCCTCTCCCAATGCTGTACGGCCTTCAAGACCGAGAAAACTCTAGATCTTTTAAGCGCTCATCAAATTGTGCCTCAGCTTTCATCCGTTTACATCCACACTTCGAAATGCCGACGTCTTGTTGGGGAAGCGAGCGTAAAACCCGAAGAACTACGCTCTCCGCCAGATTCGCGGCGCATCCAGAACACATCGCCCGGATGCCTCAAAAGCTCAAAGAGGAAGGTAAGTCGCCCGAAAACTGATTTCGAATAAGGCGATTAACCCCCGATTTGGCTGCGCGAAAGACCAAAGTTACGGCGGATTAACTAAGGGCGTATGCTCCGCGGCTTCGCCTTCCATGGGGATTGCGAGCGGAGAGGGAAAAATTTTGGGGAAAGAAGGAGTCTCTTTTCGATCCTGACGGGTTTCCCGGGCTAATTCACCCCAATTTTGGAAAGAAGCTTGCTTTCTCAGTCTTCCTGATACCTACGTCGGCTTCAGAAGGAAGTTGCATCCTTCGCCCTTGGGCTCCGTAAGTTGCTGAGGCAGCCCATCGCCCACCGATAACCGCGTCAGTTGACCGGCTTCCAAGTGGAATAGCACATCGCCGAGCCTTGCGGCCTCGTAAGGATTGTGGGTCACGTGGAGGATGGTCGCGCCGGTTTTTCGTCGGACTTCCGCCAGAAGCTGACACATTTGTTCGCGGGTTTGCTCATCCAAAGCGCTCAACGGTTCATCGAAGCAGAGGATCTGAGGGTTAAAGGATAGGGCGCGGCCCAAGGCAACGCGCTGCTTTTCACCGCCGCTTAAACCCTCCGGATACCGGCCCAGCAGCCCCGTGATCCCCAGCAGTTCCGCCAGCTCGACACTTCGCTGCCGGATGAGCTTGATGGGCCATCGGCGAATCCGCAAAGCAAAACCCAAGTGCTCTTCGACGGTCATCATCGGAAAAAGCACGGCATCCTGAGGCACGTAACCGACGCCGCGCTCCGCAGGCCTCAAAGTCGTCACATCGCGACCGTCCAAGAAGATGCGCCCCGATTGGATGGGCCTTAGCCCGCAAATGGCCTCCAAAATCGTGGTTTTCCCACATCCGGTTCGGCCCATTAAGACGGCGTACGCTCCCCGCGGCACCTCGAAAGAAAGGGCCCCCAAACGAAAATCCCCCTGCTGAATGCTCAACTTGTCAACTCGAATCATGGGCAATTCGCGAATCAACTACAAACATCATCGGTTTGGTCTGCGGGCACGCTCCGGCTACCGTGTCTTGCAAGTGCCGATGGGGAGCGATTTTTGTGCAGATTTTTGCTAAAGCAGCTCAGGGATGCCAAGGCCCAAACGGCTCGGGTGAGATTCTTACTGATTATGTCCCACGCACTTCTGCGATGCATCGCCGATTGATGACGGAATTTACCCGCGATTGGGCCGTAGTCCCATTTCGCACACTTGGCAAATAATGAAGCTAACCGTTGCACGCCAATATTTCATTTCGCGGACTTATTTCCTCGAGGACGTTGCCGAGGGGCCCATGTGCTTGTAACACTTACCGCTACAAAATGCGTGGCCGCTCGTAGCCTAATCGATCACCTATCACTGCTGCCCTCTTCTCCTATTCTACTCTTCCTGTTTCCTCTTCCTATGTTAGCCGGAGCGTCCCTGCCCGATTAAAGGCGTAACCATTCCCGCGAGCCTGCTGCCCTGGTGATCACCAGCACGACGGCGGCGGCGACAATCATGATCAGCGAGACGGCGACTGCGGCCGGCAAATCACCGATACTCAACTCCAGGAACACACTGGTCGAAAGCACCTCGGTTTTCATTCGGGTTGCCCCCGCGAAGATCAAAAGCGGGCCGAACTCTCCCAACGAGCGTGCCCAAGCCAGGGTAAAAGCGGTGAGCATGCCGCGACGTGCCTCCGGAAGCACGACATTCCAAAAAGCCTGCGCGCGATTGCACCCGAGGGTTAGCGCCACTTGCTCGCGACGCGGATCAATCAGCGTAAAACTTGCCTGCATGGTGCGGACAGCAAAAGCGCAGGCAACCGTGAACTGAGCCAAGATGATCGCCGGAACCTGATAAACGACTGCTTCCCGAATGATCCGCGGAAAAAACTGGAAAAGGATCAGCAGACTGAGTCCGATCACTAGGGGCGGCAGTAAGATCGGAATATCGACGATGGTGTCGATCACCGCCCGACCTCGAAATTCAAGCCGCGCGAGGCAGTAACCCAAAGGAACGGCAATCCATAAGCAGAGGATTGCCGTAAGGGTGCACGAAACCAGGCTGAGAACGATCGAGTATTGAATCTCCGGTTTCGAAAGGGCGGCCACCAGCGGATGATTGAGCCATTTTGCCCACCCCGGATACCGCACGAAAAACTGCGGACTTAGCACCGTGCGAGTCGGCTCGCTGGTAACCAAGTAGGCAACATCGGCCAGAAGACACAGAAGGATGAGCACAATGTAGCTGCCCCCCAGAATCCCAAGCGACCAAAAAAACCACACGTCCCGGGGGGGACGGTGGTCAGGTTTCGCTCCGGTGGAACGGCCCGCGCGGTTTCCGGCTACGGACGGGCAGGATTCGGGCTGGGAAGCAGCTTCGTTGGACTCGTATGGGCTGTCCATGGTTCTAACAAACAACAACTTAGTCCAAATTCAGAGTCTTGAAGCCGGAATTGAAAGCCCGCCGTTTTGAATCGCTGCGCATTCCGAACCAAAGCATCGAACAAACGCCGGGCCAAATTCTTATATTCAGTCGATCGAGCGATCGCAAATGGCTGTATCGCCTCCGTATAAGGCGAAGGGATTTGGATCACATCTATCCGAGCCGATTCCGCTTGAGCATCGGTGGCATACGCCAGGGCAACATCGGCCGCCCCGGTTGTCACCGCCGGCACTAGCATCGCGGAGGTCGGCGTCTGCGAGACCACATTTGCCATCACGCGATCGTACAAACCCTCTTGCTGGAGCAGGCGTCGCGTCAAAGCCCCAATGGTGCACTGCTCAGGCTGCCCGACAACCACCCGTATCCCAGGCCGAGTGAGATCCTCCAGGGAGCCAATCTCCTTCGGATTGCCTTTCGGCACCACCATCACGACTTCGGTGTTCGAGATGTTCACCGCTTCTTGGAACCAATCCCGGACATTATCCAGGTAATAGACGTCGCAGGCCAAATAGGCATCCGGAAAGCCGCTTCCACCCTTTTCCCGGATCGAATGCATTTGGGCGGTCAGAATTCCGCAACCATTGTACACGGTATTGACCACCACCCCTTCGCGATTCTGAAATTCCTTAATCGTTTCTTCGATCGCGCGACGATTTACCGAGCCTACGAAGAAGTTGATCTCCGGCACTTCGGCCCAGCAATCTCCCTCCACGATCGCATAACCCAAACTTCGGAAGACCTCAAGCCCGCGGTCCTTCGCCGCCAGATATCGGGCAAAATGCAGTGCGGCCGTCGGATCCTTGGCAAACCGGAGCACACAGATCGCCGCAGTGCTATTGCGGTTGAGAACCGGCTCGGTCAACCCCTCCACACTTGGGTATTGCGGAAGGATGGCGTCCCAAACCACCGCCGCATCCACGCCCCCTAGCGCGACATCGCTCGCACTATCGGCAACGGTCGGCTTAAAGACACCCTGAGTCCTTACCAACTCTTCGACCGCCGGCCAAAGCCCCGACTCTTCCAAACAATCCCGGGCCAACTTCCCGCAGGCGGCTTGATCGGGATTGGGGAAGGCCAAACGAAGCCGTTTTTCGAGGATGGTCTCGAAGCCGGTAATTTGCTGCGGATTGCCACGCGGAACCGCCAACACCGGTCGGAGGCTGGCCACCGGGATGACCTCTTCGATCAAGCCCTTTTTTCGACCCAAGTGAGCATAGCTGCTTTCCGGCGCAAGAAACAGGTCGCCCGTCTGACTTGCCTCAATTTGCGATAGCAACGTGTTACTCGGCCCAAACTGAAGCCGCACACTCACCCCATAACGGTGACTGTAATCGCGGACAATCTGCTCAGCCGGTACCCGCAAGCCCGCCGCACAATAAAGCAAAAGGCTCTTTCCACTTACAGACCGATCGACTCGGTTAATCCCGATCAAAAGCGCCGTAAGAGCGGCTGCTACAAGCACCGAACCTGCGGCCAGCACGGTGAGCCGCACTGCACCGCCGCTTTCAGCCCGCTTTGCCCGCAACCCATCCCACCAAAGCTTGGATCGCTTCATCATCTACCCTCCGACACCTGCGATGGATTCCATCTCCGAAAATAGCCCGCATCGAAACCCGGCCGGACCACGCGGGCGTAATCGGAGTTATGAGTTCCCTGACTATCCGTCATTATGGTTAGCCAGCTTTTTTCGCCGCCTTTTCAATCGATGCCCTGCGAGATTCCCTATTCGGGCACGCTTCTTCGGCTAACATTGTGTGAATGCTCGTATTGTAAGAATGCTCGCATTTTCGGCGGGAAATTTCACGGGCCGGTACGCGGAATTTCGCGAATAAAAATATTGCGGAATTCGATTGGACTACCGTGCGCCTGCAACTCGATGGGCCCCACGGGAAAAATCGGCCGGTTCCGCTCCCAGTAATTTTCCATTACGACGTCGTCGACGACAAGCCGCCCATTGAGCCATACGCTGACCTTTTCGCCAATCATTCGGATGCGAAACGTGTTCCACTCGCCCACCGGGCGATCCGCACAAACCGCAGGCTTCGACGGATGCTTTCGATTATTGTAAAGCCCACCGGATCCCTCCGGATGCCGGGCCGGATCCCAGATCTGCACTTGAGGCGTTCCCCGCAGATAGATGCCGCTATCCCCGCCCGCGGTGATCTTCCAATCCACCCACAACTCGAAATCCCCGAATTCTTCCACACTGACCAGGCTGCGTCCTTTGCCGTCGAATTTCAAAATACCGTCTTCCACCCGCCAATGTTGCCGCATTACCTCGTCGGCTTCTTCCTGCAAGGCCGCGAGCTTTTCTGGTGAAAGCTCGGCGCGCCGCAAGGGATTGTCGTACGGCGAACGGAGCAACCCTTTCCATCCCGAGTGATCCTTCCCGTTGAAAAGCGCGCGAAATCCCGGCGGCGGTTGGTTATCTTCTCCGCGGCTCACACCGCAGAAAATTCCTAGCAGCAAAACAATCGCGGTCAATCGCAGGTGAGTTTTCATCCCTGTTTCTCCCATCTTGTGGCAAAGAAAACGCTTTACACCCTCGCAAAGCGAGGTTACTCAGTTCTTCACACGGTCCTTCTTGGCAGCGTACTTGGGACGATCCAGATAATCAATACTTGTCGGCCGGCTCCGTCGGTTTAGGCCCACTTGATCCGTGGTTGCCCAGGAACTACCTTTAACCGAAGGCGAAAAGACGCCGGATCATTTGGTCTCATGTTTCCCCGCAAGCGGGAGGATGCTGTTAAGCAGCAGGAAAAAACGCAAGAGCGGGACATGTTTCCCCGCAAGCGGGAGGATACTTTCCCCGATGCGAAGCAGCTCGCATAGGAGCGCTCGAAAGATGCCAGAACAACGCGGCGACCGATCCAGACGAGTAGTGCGCGTTCCCGCCACGAAATTGGCCCATTTGCAGAAGAAGCTTACGCGGCGAAAATTCGAAGCCCTTCGCCAGCGTCGACCGCCCCAGTCGGGCCGAAAAACAAACGGTTAGCCGCCGGGGGCCCCGGGGGGTTGTTTCGCGGAAGCAACCGGTACTTTTCTTCTCAAAACCGGGGAGGATAGCTCTCGCTTCGCCATTTATCTCGCGGAATCTAGTACGGCACCGTCTGTTAAGAGAGCGGTTTTATGGAACGTACAGCCGAGCCGGAAAATCCACACCTTCCAAAGGCATACTCATGATGTCAAGTCGATTGCCTTTATCCGCGATGGTCGCCACGTGCTAATGGGATCACAAGAAACAGGGGCCATCTCACGGGATGTCCCGTCCGGTGAGATCATTCGTACCTTCCAAAGGCACACTGGTGGAGTGGGTTCTGTTGGGTTCGCCCGGGATGATCGCAAGATTATCACGCGTTCATCCGACGGCAGCACCTGGATGTGGGATGTGGCATCGGGCAAGTGCTCAATCATGCTTTTCACTTGGGGGTACGGGCGGTATTGGCTGGCCGTAACCCCGGAGAATTACTTCGACGGCTCTGAGAGGGATATCGCCGAATTAGGGCTTCGTTCGGCGCACACGGGAGATCTTGTCCTGAACGACGAAAAGATGAACTATCGCCGCCCCGACAAAATCCGCGAAGTCTTGCAATAATCGCAACTCCCCCAGGAGGTTTATACCCCTTCATCGGCTCCATCAGCCCACGGGGGAACTGACGCTTTGCAACAACTCCACGGATGCCCGGGTCAATTCGCCGCCTGCGTGGGCCGCAAATGGGGGCAACCCCAGAATCTTCGGCACCGTGAGGGCTGCGTATTCGCCTTTCTCGTAAGCTTTCGGATCCGTCAGATATCCGATGAAATGATTGGCATATCCCACAACCAAAGTGGTGGGCACCGGCGAGCGGTGGCGAATGGCCAGCCCATAGAAGCTGTATAATTCGGAAGGATGAAATAGAAAAGCAACTCCGCCGATCCGCAGGGCGGCGAGTTCCACCGCCAGATGATCCTTCGAGCGATCTTGCCTCTTGGCGCCTGCGTACCATGCGGCCGCAAACCCCGCGTCGACCCAGTGTCCGGACCGGCACGCGTTGGGGTCGTTCTCGTAGGCAGCAATCCATTGATCGAAGATTTGCCAGTCCAGCGGAAGTGACACAAACCGAGTGATTGCCGCTACTTCATCGGGTCGGACACGCCGGGCGCTAGCCACCGCATCGGCCACGGCCTTGTAGACAATCTCGGCCGTTTTTTCCGCCGGCCCGATGAACGAACTGCCGTCGCCCGGGTTTACATCGCCCGCATGCCCCTGCAAGTACGAGGGGATCGTCCCCGCCCCCGCCGCCTGATGGTCCTTCCAAAGGGTCTCGACCAACCCGGGCCAATCCGGTCCTGCCAAGCTATCGCGGAAACAAACCGGATGACAGGAAAAATGATACCAGACCAAATCCGGCTTGCCCCCGGTCCGCTCCAAACGCAGCACATGCACCGCGCGGTCGAGCCAGCGGTCCTCGTCGCTCGCTTGTTCGGTGAATTCGTTTTCGGTCTTGTATTGAGGGCTGGTTCGATTGAAACTTGCCCCGGGTGCCAGGCTTTTCCCCAAATAAAGGGCGGCGGGAGCGAGATCCTCCACTGCCCGGCAAACCACCTCCACCAGCTTATTTTCAACCTCTGCTTGATAAGGTTCAGAGACCGCTCCCCACTGCAAAAAGGGGTAAAATGTCGGGGCACTATGCGTATGGGTGGCCACCAGATGAACATGGGCGGGGGGGATGCCGGTCTTTTCGGCAATTCTCTGCCGCACTCGGTCGGTCATCCACTGCGACAGTCCGGCGATATCCAGCGATACGATGGCCGCGCTCCACCCCCCGAAACGAATCGCTAAGGCCCGGGCCGCCAGCGGTTGTCGAATTCCCGTTACCACCCGCGGATTTTCCGGCGGTCGATGGAACCCCGCCAGCTCCACGCCCAACGGGGGTGAAATATCCACCACGGCCTGACCGGCCTCGAGCTCGGCAAGACGAGCACTTCCGTGCGCCATCTTTTTCGTGAACGTAGTCCCAAGGATTAGGCCGCTTAACCCGCGACCAATAAACTGGCGACGTGAGGACTTGCGGACGGCTCCACCGGCTGCTCGGGAAAAGGCTTGATTCATGACCCATCGACTCCACTGGTTGGTTAATCACCCACCAACTCCACCGGTTGGTTAATCACCTTGTTTGCCTTGCATGAAACAACGTAGCCATCAGCCGAGTTCATCAAAATTCTCGTGTGCGGCATGACCGACAATACCTCGGCGCAGACACCATTGTATCGACACTATTTTGAATGATGCGCTTTTCTCAGGGGCCAAGTGCATTCTTGGTTTCGCGATCGCGATCGCAACAGATCGAAATTAGCTCGGCCTTCAACTTCAGAAAGCTTTCGGCCAATTTCAGAAAACCATCGGCGGGCCGGTATTCCTGAACGGCGAGTTTCAACCGCGAAACTCAGTCCGCTTCTTCTTCCATAATCACACGAAACCCCACGTTGAAGACTGGTTGGTACGGCTGATAAGCCATCCGAAAAGCAGCCCGCGCACGGTGCGGTCGGTCGTACCAAGACCCACCCCGCACCACCCGAGGTCCCACCGCATCGAGATCGTTGCGCCCATCATCCTCCCGATACGGATAAGCCCAATAAAGCGAGCGGGTCCACTCCCATACATTACCATGCATGTCGTATAACCCCCAAGCATTGGGCATGTACTGACCGACCTCGGTGCTCAGGAATGCCCCGTCATCATAGCGGTCCTCTTTCGGGGTCCAATCGTCATAACGATTAGGATTGCCGATCACCCTTACCCAAATGTAGGTATCCAATGCGAACTCTCTGAGCCGGGAATCCCCCAGATTGGCAAAGCGGGAAAAGTCGTCCTCTACCCCGCCGTAGAACATCGGCGAGCTTGTCCCCGCTCGACAGGCGTATTCCCACTGGGCTTCGGTAGGGAGCGAAAACCGCAAGCCGGTGCGCCGGCTCAGCCACCGACAAAACTCCATTGCCTCCTGCCAGGAAACCCTCACCACTGGCTGCCGGGGCCGATTCACCGGGTAACCGTGAATGCCGAACTGATAACCACGCATCGGCTCGACCCCGCTATCGTGGGCCGGATCAAAAAGTGCAAACTGTTCGTTGGTCACCTCGAAGCGGCCCATCCAAAAACCCCGCGAAATCTTCACCACTGTCGCCGGCTTTTCATCCTCTAATTCCGCCGGATCCCCGATCATCACCTCCCCCGGCGGAATCCACATCAGCTCCAAACTCACCGATTCGTTCAATCTTATCGTCCGCTTCGACTCCCTCAGTGCTCGCTGGAGCTCCTGCGTATTGGCATCTCCAGACACCGCTCCTTGGCTCGATGGCACCGACTCAGGACCGGTATCCAGGGCCGGCGAATCGCCCCGTCGATCCGCCGCCTTCAAACTCGCTAAGAAAACCTCGCTTGGTTGCCGCGACAACTCCCCCGATACCGGGGCTAGCCCTTGCGGTATTTTCGCCGTTGAAGACCCCGGGGACCGAGCCCCTGAATCATCCTCCCGCACAACAATCGCCGAATCATCGGCGCCTTGACGCACGCCGAAGATCCGATCCGCCAGCGTTAGCTGTCGATCGAGCCCCACATCTTCGAGAATATCGGTCATGGATGTATAGCGGCGGCGCATTTCCCAAGCACGCCGGGCCACCGAAACGACCGTCTCCGGCCCCACAATTTCCCCCCAAGTGCCGTGATACGGGGCATTGAGATCGATCCAGGTGATGAGCCGGTCCCACGCCTCCGCATCCAACTGAACGCCGTAGTGTCCCTTGCGAAGCATCTGCACCAGCTCCGTGGTGGAGGCATGGAATTCCATCGGAGTCAGTAACCGGATATTGCTCTCGATACCCGGGTGACGGACGTAGCGGTGCAACTCGGCGTAAGCCGCGGAGAATTTCCCGCCGATTCCGACTTGCACATGCCCCGAGATCTGCGTGGACCAATCGTCAATCATTCGCTTTCCGCTTAAATCCGGCAATTTCCTGCCCGCATCCGCGGTACCAGCCGGCACGTCGTGACATGGCAGGCACCAGCGGTCGATGACCGGCTGCACTTCCCGCGCGAAGCTGAATCCCCGCACTGAACCGTACCAAGGCTCGATTTTCTCAGGCGGCTTCTGGGCGGCCAAAGTAAAGCGATTCAGTGCCGCGGTATTGGCATGCTCGTGACATCCCACGCACGAGAGCACCTCGCCCGGCATTGCCGTAAACCAACTCCGCATCAGTTGGAGCGCTTGACCATCTGCATCCAACGGCTGCACAGAGATCGGCGTATACGCCGGTACGCGGAAAAGAGCGGAACCATCTGGCTGCACCGGCACGGTTCCCAATACCCGCTTGATATCCCAGGGACCATCCATGCCGATCGCCCCCAATAAGCCCCCCATCCCGCGATAACTGAACTGATAGGTAAATAGCCGCAGCTTCTTCACCGTTCCGCGAGGAATTCCTTTCAGCCCTCCACCCTGATAGATGTCGGTCAAATAAACGATTGCATCCTGCCGATCGCGACTGACTCGGTCGGCCAGAATGGGCGGTGCCGGTATCCGGCGCAACGGCGTGGGCTCCAGCAGGGCATAACCTGGCGTCGCTTTGATCAACACGAAATTATCGAACACATCGACCAAATAAATCCCCCACGGCGAGTCGGGAGTCAATTGGGCCGATACAAGAAAGTATTTCTCATCCAGCGGATACGGATGGAGGAATTGTGGCCACACCCCATCCACCAAATTATCCCGAATGAGGCTCGCCACCGCCCGGTTACGACCCGGAATCTCCTGAACTACCCCCATTGCTTCCTCCCGTCCTTGAGCCGGATCTATGATCAGCAGACGCCCCGCACGCTGTACCCCGTGGTGACCGGTGGCAATCCCCACGACTTTCGTCGGATGTCCGGGAATAGGTCGGGCGTAAAAGAATGAATTGGGGAAGTACGAATTGGTCCCATAAAGAGCCATCTGTGCAGTACCGTCGGGATTCATGGAAAAAAGCCGCCGCGAATTCGAGTGGGGTAAATCCGTATACTCCCACCGCAGGTACATCACGCGGCCGGAGTTCATCACCACCGGGCACCAATCATGCTCCTGATCGACGGTTAGTTGCCGAATCGAACCCTCTCTTCCCAGGAGGTAAAGGTTGGTGATATGGGAACCGCCATAAACACAGGGCACCCCGAGAAAAGTCGCCGTTGACGTAAAGATTATCCGCCCATCAGGCAAATAACACGCGTCGTAATTGTCCACATCGGGTTCGCGGATCAAGGGCAACTCACGCAGCCTGGTCCCATCCGTGCGAATCTCGAACACCTGGAATCGATCGTACGAGCCGGGCATGGAGAAAAGCACCCGCTCGCCATCCCAGTGCAACTCGACATCGCCGACAAACCGACCATCTTCCGGCTGAAACAGCGTCGTCAGTTCTCCCGAAGGGTTTATCGGCGAAAGGATCGCCAACCGGTTTTCGTATCCGTGAGTGGGCAAACTGGAGTTGCTTTCCCAATTCGCCATAAGCCCTAGCCGATCCTGGCGGCGATGAACCACCAGAAGCCGATCGAAATCCAGCAAGGGATTGGCCAAAAGAGCCTCGGCTTTCAAGGATTCAAACTCCGAACGAATCCTCTCCAACTCCAAGTCCTGCTGCCCGAAAAGATCATCTGAATTTGCAGGCAAGGAAAGCGTGGTCGCATCCGGTGGCAAACCCCTTTCCACCGACTCTCGAGGAGCGAGTGAATTTCCCTCCCTCCACGGATCCGAAAGCAGCAATTGCTGCTGCTCCCGCAAAGCAGCCAATTGGGCCAAGAATCGCCCGCCATTCGGATACTGCGGACCGAAGCGATCGCTCAAATCCCTTACCGCCAGCTCCAACGACTCCCATTCCGCGGGGGAGACCGGCGCAAATTTCCTACCGGGCAAAGTCCCCGCTTCAATCCACACCGGCCACCAACGCTCCGGCTGGGCCAAGTAACGCAAAATATTCGCGGTCAGCCTCTCCAAGTTATGCCGAAAGCGGTTAGTTCGAAGACCGAAATGCGGCAGCCGCCACCCCAATGCAATGGCCCGACCCGAGCCCACCTTGTATTCCACTAAAGGATTTTCCGAATGATTATGGGCCCTGGCCAGCAAAAGGCCCCGGCGAGGCCCACCGGTTTGGAAGAAATCAGCCGATGCCGGATAACCACCGCTGGTCAGGAAGATCGCTGCCCCCGGCAAGTTCGGGTAAGCCTCCAAACCCTCAAAAATAGGATGCGTGGCCCATTCGGCGATGATGGCTGCCTGGTAATCGTCGCGGCCTGCACGAAGGGTTCGCAGCTTCACCGGTTCCCAACCCAGCTCATTGAGGAGCAGCGTCGCCGCTCCCGAAAGAAAAACTCCTCGTCCGCGCCACACTGCACGCCAAAGCTCCCGAAGGAAGCGCGGATGCTGCCACGCCGCAGGCAGTACCGCCTCATCCGCCTGATGAATCCAAAGCACCTCAAACTGCCCGAGATCGCCCTCTGGACCTTCCTCGCAAATCACCCCGCCATTCGGCCCCACTTCAAGCAGCCGACATTCCGTCCACCGTTGAGCCAACTCCCAGGCCGCATAGGATTCGGCACTAAGCGCCTCCGGACGCAACCCGCCGCAAAACAGCCCGACCGTTGGTTTACTTGATCCAGTCGGCTGAGGATCGCCGCCTTTGGCAATCGTTCCTGGAGCCAGGATCGCCAACACCACAATACCCAAAGGCAAAAGACGCCTCAAAGCCTCGCCAAAGGCAGCCCTACCTTCGAGCGATTTCTTCCCGAGTTGTTGACCGAGCTTAGGGGCAGGGCATCTACCCATGCCATCCGCCCGAAGTGGCCCTCCAAGCCTCTGGGCAGGAAAATACCTCATAGCAGTAAGCCGTGCCGGAATGCGCATAGGAAACCGCTCCAAATTGATTTCTTGTTTCTTCCCCAAAGCCACCAATCTTGCCTGACGCGAATTCCTTCCCGGACCAAAACTCGGGCCCAATCGGGCAATGTACCTCCCAACTGCTGCATCCTCACCGAGGCAGAAAACGCGGGATTTCTGACCGATCCGAACCTTTGCGGTCTAAGCTGGCCAGGAACCGGGAGGCTAAAAAGCGATCGAACCGTTCTTAAAGCGATAGCAGTTTAACCGATTTCCGAGAATTTCGTTGCGGAGGTTTATTTTCGCGAAGCTTCTCTGCCATTTCGTGAAGCAAGCTGGTTGAAACCCGGTTATTTCCCAATTCGGAGAAAAAGCTGCTGGGGAAGGAAGCTTGTATTTGATAGGAGTTTTCGCCTCTTCTGCTGCCGTCGCCATCCTCGCCCACCATTTGCCTGAGTGCCGGGGTAAAGGGACTGCCGCGATCAAGCTTCACCTATCGCGATTCGACTGCTCGACTCCATGGGCGAGCACACCAGGCAAGGGTAGCCAAATCCACAGTCGCCGTTGCCGGAAATACCACGACCCCTATAATGGTCCCTTCATACTAATGGTCCCTTCCTACAAAAAAACGCTAACCCACCTTTTGTTTATTTAAAAGGGGACATTTCAACGGAGGCATAACGGCTCCTGCAGGCTCCCATCGACCGCCGGAAGAAGTTACCAAAAGACCTGAAAGTTCATCGCTATAGCGTAATTGGAAAAACACAGCATGACGGCCCTCATACACCGCGTATTTTAAAGACCACCGGTGGTGAGATTACCAGCTACTATACCACTTGTGACCATGCCCGGGCACAACTCGAAAGCTTGGAAAACTCGTGTCCGAAAAAAGCTTCACCGGCTGTCGGAACTCTTTGAGGGCCTGAGGGTTATTCCAAACAGCTTGACGCCCTAAAAAATTTTTTGAGAATGTTCGCAATTTAACTTCGAGGAGAAATAGACGGCAAAAAACACAAAGACCAATAAAAGTAACAAAGACAGTGCAAATAGGATGAATACACAAAAGGCGCACAACTGCAAACTCAGGTTCCTCTGTCAGGAAGCAATGAGTTGAGGCAATCATTTGCCTACCTCACTTTAGATCACCCATGTGCGCCTTTACGCCAGACCTACTGACACCAAAGAAATACTGAACTGGCACCAAAGAAATACTGACGCCAAGGAGCTCGCTATGGGACTGCGTGAACGTACGAAATTGGTCAAAGAATTGAAAGCCCGACGATGCTCGCGCTGCGGCGCCCGCTTAGGTCGCCACGATAAGCGGTGCAAACGCTGCCACGATGTGCAGCCCCGCCCACGACCCAAACGTTGACCTGTCCGCATGGTCATTAAAGTACTTCGCCAAAGTAACAATAACAATAACGATGAAGGCCGGGACAGGTCCCTCGCGGCGCTGCGTCCTGAACCAGGGCACGCTCCGCGAATTTGAACCACGGAGTAGCCCCGCCAACCTTTTTTACTACCAGAGACCAACTCCTTCTCCCGCCCTCCTTCGTATTGCTCGTGCGCTACTAAATTTCCTATCGCTCATGCGCTACCCAACTTCAACTCTTATTACTCACGTGCTACTAACCTTCTCATTGTTCATGCGATACTAAATTTTCACCGTGTCCTACTAATAAAATAACTATTGCTTATACGCTTCTGCTTATACGCTTCATTGCTTGTGCGCTTCATTGCTTGTGCGCTAGAATTCCCTCGTTAACCCGCTAACATTCGCTTTCGGATCCGCTCGCATCCGCCATAGCCTTGTGCCCACCGATTTAAGGTGGTTCAGTCAGCTGGCGAACTTCCTTTCCTAGCGAAGATACCCCCTCTCCGGTTCGACATCCCGAGCAACTCGCGCCATAAGTCTTCTAAAGAATTTCGAATTTTAAGAAATTTCGATTTTCGGCCCGAGCACTCTTGATATCTTGTCCGGTAAACACGCCTTATTGCAAACACTGGGTCAACGGGTCTCATCATGTACCCCACGGATAACCTCTTAGCATCACATTACAGCTGTGCTGATCCGATCCACCGCACCGCAAGCGTCGCCAATCGTTGCCCTAAGCGGTGGCCACTTTCCAATTCTTTTTCTGAAACCCCAGGATCCAAGGGACCGGTCATGGCGCCCGCCCCCGGCTCTCCCCAAATATCCTCGCCTGTTTCATCCTCGAAGAGTGGGCCGGCTACCATCATCCGGTTGGAAAGCATAAACAAAAGCAACGATACCATCGCGTGTTCTTTGCCCCCCATTTGCCCGCCGCCGGTCGCGAAAGCTCCCCCGATTTTGTCCGTAAAATCCACCTTCCACTTCCAATTCCATTGATCCAAACACTCTTTCATGATCCCAGGGATATTGGCGAAATAAGTCGGGCAGCCTAGCGCAATCGCATCCGCCCAATTCAGATCCTCTTTATTGACTGTGGTTACCTCCCGAAGGAGGACCTCCGTGCCTGGGACCGACCGTGCCCCCTCCACCACAGCTTCGGCCATCTTAAGAGTGTTGCCACTGCGCGAATAGTACACCACTAGCACCCGGGCAGTCCGCCTCGGTTGCCCCGAGGAACCCACCACTTTGGTGGGTTTACCAGCGGGTTTACCGAACGAACTTGCACCCAAGCCCTGCTCCGCCGAAGAAGCTTGATCGACTCCTGCTGGACCACCGTTGACCGTCGCCGCCAAATGCCCGGCAATGACCATCGCCGCAAGCCCAAACGCGAAAAGCGTTGCCAGGGCAAGAAAAGCCGGCATCGTAAGCACACCGGCTACGTACCCAAGCTGCTTTCCTCTCGAAGCCGTTCTATTCCTCAACACCCGGTAGACCTTCATAAGCAAAATCCTTGGAAACCTCCCCGGCCCCTCTTACCGTCCGTTTTGAGAAAACTCAGGGGGTACGCCTGAAAAAGCGATCCCCTAACGCTCAATTCTCGAAATCCAAAACTCTTCATTCATAAATCCCAAAGGTTTGATGACTTTCAATGCCGCAAGCTTTCAGGAAGCAGAATTCACCCCTGGGCGGGAATCGGCTTTTGGTAAGAGAAGGCTTCAACCTCCTTTCCACCTCACCAATCCCCGCGAAAAACGAAGGTTGCAGTTGTGCTGCCATCCGCTCTTCATACGCTTCCTTCCGCTGTACACACGCTGGTTTCCGAGATAAATTATCTGCGATACATGACAAGGGGGCAGACGTCGGCCTTCCCAATACCTCGAGTTCTGGGGATCGCATTCCGAGAGCCGTCCAGATATCGTCCTCCTTTCAACGATTCAGGTGGAGCCTCCCAGCGGGCCGCTTGAGCCCGGTTCACTTCGCAAGCAAAAGTCGGTGCCAATCAGCTCGGTCTTTCTGCGTCGGTCGCTTTCGCCGAAGTCTCGGGGGTGGAAAGGGGTGGATTCCCCGGGCCACTACCCGCTCCTGCCGGCGAAATTCCCCGCAAGTTTCCCTGCCGAAAAGCCGCCGCCAATGCCCGCGGAACCTCGGCCTCGGCCAGAATCCGTTCGGCCATTTGGCGAACCACTTCCGCTTTGTTCTCCTGTTCCGAAGCTTCGCCGAATGCACGACGCTGTTCCGCCGCAGCTTGAGCCACCCGCATATCCGCTCGGGCTTGGTCCCGGGCCAATCGCGCCCCGATATTCTCCCCCACATCGATATCAGCGATATCGATAGAGACGATCTCGAAGGCGGTTTGCGCATCCAAACCCTTGCGCAACACCGCCTCGGAGATAGAATCCGGGTTCGCCAGCACCTCCGAGTGACTATTGGCGGAACCAATAGCCGTAATGATACCTTCGCCCACCCTCGCGATGATCGTTTCCTCGGTAGCCCCGCCGATCAGCCGCTGCAAATTGGTCCGCACGGTCACCCGGGCCCGGACTCGTAGCTCTACACCATCTCGGGCAATGGCACTCAGAAAAGGCTCGGGCGATTTTTTCGGGTCGGGACAATCGATGACCTTCGGATGCACACTGGTCTGCACCGCATCCCAAACGTCGCGACCCGCCAGATCGATGGCTGAGGCGCGATCAAAATCCAAGTCGATCCCCGCACGATGAGCCGCGATCACTGCCCGAATCACCCTCTGCACGTTGCCGCCGGCTAGGTACAGCCCCTCAAGGCGGCTGGTGGTAATGCCGCTTTGCCGCTCGCGACCTAACCCGGCTTGAACCGCCATGATTTTGCATTCGACAATTTCCCTGGCATCGACCCGCCGTAAGCTCATCCCAATCAAACTGAGAATACTCACGTTGGCCCGGCACATGTACGCCCGGAACCACAGGGGGCCGTATACCCACACAATGACACCCATCAGCCCCAGCAGGGCCAATAGGGCGATAATTAGTCCTAGCGAACCCGGCTGAATGAACGCCATTTGCCTGCCTCAACAGCCTTCACCTAAACGAAATGCCCTGGACAAATCTCCGAACTCTGGTTGATGATGCCCACAGGTGTAAACAGGTTATAACGACTAATTGAGATCTGTATTCGTAAATCACCCTACCCTAATACTCGAACGAGTGCGCTTCGAAAACGGCCGAATCATTCCCTCAAACAAGCGAACTGAAACACCGCAAAAGCCCCGATCGCCCAAGACGCAACCGCTCCAACCGCTGTGACCGTCGCCTGTTATCCTCAGCCTTCGTCCGCCCTATTCAGGATAGCTTCGCGCTGTTCAGGTTTCCACGGGTCCGCCATTTGTAGGACGGCTTGACACGATCCCCATCAAGGACTAGCCTTTGGAACGATTGATGATGCCGGGAAGCGGCTTAAGGGTTCCGCACACCCATGGTGAGCGAGCCGTATAGGCTCTGATTGGTTCTCCCACTTCCTTCAGGGCAGGATTAGAGCGAACGGAGCGGCTTTCGGCCGGCCGTAACAGCCGGTGTGCACCGCTTGATGTGTCTTGCCAAGTTAAAGGACCTTCAGGAGGCCTCAAAGGATGTTGAGCCTTTCTTGCTGCAAGGAGTGGAAGGTCCTAGCACGATTACGAGAACACAAACACAAACGCTAACGAGACAGATCTCAATCCCGGACCCCGAAGCAAAACTCACCACTTTAAATGCGGAAGATCGGAGAATTACTTTGCCCGTGGTGTCCGCGGAATATCGCTTGCGAAAAGCGGCGGAATTATCTCCAAAAAGTGATGGCGGTATGGACCCCGAATTGCTAGCGGCCAAACTCGAGGTGCTTCATGCGGAGCTATCAACCTGGCTCAAGACAGCACCCCCGTGGGTTGCTGCCCGATTTGCGGAAAAGCACTTTGCCTTGCTGGGACCGCGGGTCGAGGCACTCAAAAAGCGGATCACAGCACCGCTGATCGTCGGGATCATTGGGGGCACCGGCACTGGCAAAAGCGCATTGACCAATGCCCTCGTGGCCCAAGAATTAGTAGAAGTTGGAAAACAGCGGCCGACGACGAATCAACCCGTCTTGGTATCGCCCGACGAATGGCCACCGGAGTTTCTGGGGATCGACCCCGACTTGGTGCACTGGCGACCGTGCCGCTCAAAAGTCCTGGAAAACCTTGTGCTAATCGATTGCCCGGATCCCGACACCACCGACATATCGCTCCTAGATTCTTCTGGTGAGCCGGGAAAAACCAACCTCGACCGGCTCCGACAGATCCTCCCGTTTTGCGATGTGTTGATTGTCACGGCAACTCAGCAAAAATATCGCAGTGCCTGCGTATCGCGGGAGCTGGCTCAAGCGGCGGTCGGAGCACGGCTCATCTTCGTGCAGACCCACGCCTCCCAAGACGACGACATCCGCGAAGACTGGCGCAAGCTTTTGGAAGGCCAATACGACGCAGGTTATCTGTATCTGGTCGACTCCGAGAAAGCCCTCCAAGAGATTGCTGCCGGACAATCGCCTACCGGCGATATGGCCAAATTGGTCAAATTTCTTTCCGAAAATTCTTCGGGAACTTTGGCAATTAAGGTCCGCTTCGCCAACTATTTGGATCTCGTCGAGCAATTTTTAGCAAGCACGCAACAGCAAGCCGCCGAATGCTTGCCCGGTGTCCAGAAATTGGAAATGCGGCTGGAAGAGTGGCGGCGATTGTGGCGGACCCAAATGGCCGCGTGGCTCGAGCGGGAAATTCTCCCCTTGAAACATGATCTGGAGCGGCGGGTCTTAGACTCGATTTGCTCCCGGCTTGCCATGAGCCCATTGAGCCTGCTACTACGTCACTGGAACGCGCTCAGTTGGCTAGTGGCCGGCTGGCTGATGTGGTCCTCGCGATCGCTGGTTCGGACCGTTCTCCTAGCCGGGGCGCAAATGCTTCAGCAATTGAAGCAGTTTCAACTCGAGCGACGTGCCCAAAAAGCTTTTCAGCAACTGGCCGAGCTCAACCCGCCGCTGGAGCATATCAGCAAGGAAGCCGGCATGATCCTGCCGGGTTATCTGCGAGAAGCAGGGTTGGCCCCCACGACGATTTCCGCTGCGAAACTTGAAGCAGAGCACAAGCAGGCGGTGATGAATTTTATGACATCCGCGATGCAGGATCTGGATGAAACCATCGGCAACTCCGCACAATCGTGGCCCGTCAAAATAGCGCGTTGGACCGGCGAGCTGCTTCTTTTGGCGGCGATTATTCTGGTGGTGGGACGCTTGGCCAAAAACTTCTTCTACGACTCCTGGTTAGCCACTCCACCTCAACCGATCTTTGGATTATCCGTGTACCTGATTTCTGCGGGATGGCTCGCCGGGATTGCGCTAGTGATCATTTGGCTATTTACAAGAAGTGTTAGCCGATTTTCGCATCGTGCCCTCAAGCAGCTTGCTCAGCGTTGGCAATCCGGCGGCGTCACCGCCCCCCTATTTGCCCACATTCAAGAGCAGATCGATCGCATCCGGCAATTCTGCGACACGCTGGACTTTTGGCGGGCAAGCATCCAGCGAGAGCACGATCAAATCCGCAGCCAAATCACCGGTCTTGGTGCCGCCAAGCCGCGCGAATCGCGGTAGACATGGCGGACGGGCTTTGATTGGCGGCTCTCGTCAGAAGTGAGCAACGGACATCGGTGATAGGCAATCGGCGCCAATGGCGGGGTAACTATGTTCGTCTGAAAAATGGGACCCACCCACACTGGTCTAGAGTCAATTGAACTAATGCAAGATCAATTGAAAAAGTAGCCCGAATTCCGCATCGGCTCCTGCCGGCATCGTAGCCTTTGGGCTTTTCGGAGGCTTGCGACCCGGCGGCCCCGCCCTCGCTGCGGGACTACATCACTCCTATTTGATCACTCGTATTTGTATCGAACTGTGCCCGGCACCGGCAATCCACCGTCAAAATTGGAGAATTGGCCCGCTTTTTATGTGCTCCCCTCCCGCATGCGGCTATTGAGCCATTCGCCCTTGACGCCCTTGGGTGGCAACCTTTCCGGAGGAAACCACTCCCTGCCCGAGGTCCGACGAAGTAACATCGGGGCTTGACGAGCTTACCGACGCCGCTTCGGTCGGCTTATTCTGAAAATCACTCTGGGCAGTCTGTGAGGCTATATTGGGGCCGACCACGCGTGCCAATGTCTTTTCCACAACTCCCGCATCTTGGAGCCCGATTAGGCGGGTCAACCGCCACCCCAGCGGTGTGCGGCGGTAGAAGAGCATCTGGGGGAGCGGTCCGTTACCAATTAGTTTTTGCCCGAGGGATTGCTCCCTGTCAAAGTCCACGACCGCAAAAGCCACTTTGCTGAAAGCCCCTTGATTTTTCAACCGCGGGACGACTTTCCTTTCCATAACCACACACGCGGGGCACCACTCCGCGCCGATAAGGAGCACAAGCGGCCGACCCTCGGCCACGGCCAAGCGATAAGCCTCCCCGTAGCTTAAGCCGCCTTCTTGCGAAAAGAGCATTCCTGCCGCAGCAATCAACACGAAGTCTCCTGCCATCTGCATCCTCCAATTCTGTTCCTTGTCGATCTGGTCCTTATCGTCCGCGAACCATCCTCGCGTTTTTCCTCGCCTTTGTACAACGCGATTTACACCTGGGGAAGCAGCGAATCCTCCCGGAGCCGAGTGTCCGAGTTCGACTCCAAACGCCGTTGCTAACCAATCGGAAACAAAAATGCTCGCAGAGCTTTTCGCCGCAAGCTCGGGTTAAGCTAAGTCCGTGACCCCGGCGAGCCGCGAGAAACCTGCCGAAGCCCTTCGCGAAGGCAATTCCCCTCCCGAAGTGCACGGCAACTACCCCAACACCGTGGCGCGCTATCTCGGGAACGTCGCGATCCGTCACGTGGAATGACGCCTTACGTTTCGGAAAGCCACAACAATCGGGGAAACGATCGGGCGGGAAAACCCCCTACCAGGCGGGGTAATTTGTCGGACAAATTTCACAATAAGTTTGCCTGGATTTTCCCCAAAGTCAACTCTCAAATCCCAATTTTCGGAGCATACATCCTTCAGAAAACGCGCAAGCTTGCAAGGCTCGGAAATCCAGGGAACTTGTTCCGGGTTATAAAAACCTTTTCCGAGGAACGAGAGATTTTAGCTAGCTTAATCCGTTGATAGAAGTAATTCCGGATGCTGCGCTCGATACTTATTGCTCGAAGAATCATCGCGCCTCCCAGAGTCACTTGCGTTTTACGCCGCCCACCCTTGCGCCGCGATCCCCGCCACCAACGAGAAGGTTATGCATTTCAGATGCACCTGACTGATAAGAAGGTTAGAATAAAAAGCATAGGAAAGTGAAATAGCTGGGAAAACTTGAGTTGACAAAGTAAGCTGCGTTTCAAATTTCCCGCATATCTACGGTAAATGCTTCATAAACGTAATCCGTCTAGCCGCTTTGGAATAACGACCACGCGGGCGTTCCGAGTACACAAGGATACTTCAAAAAGCTGATCCGTCCCTACCTTCCATTGCACTTGCCGGGGGTCGGTAAATGCGGGAGAATTGAGGCGTTTCCACAAAATAAACAGATTTAAGGAGCGCCGGTGCTTTGGGAGCTTTGCGAAGGACTGCAATACGAGTGAAGACAGGAAGAACGTCGATGGTGATTCATTACCATTCGATTGCCGGAAGCCACAAAACCGCCGCGCGCCAAACGAAGGTACTGCGTGCTCTATGTCCGAACCAAAGTCAACGGGTAAAAGCGGGCACAACCCGGGCTGCATTCTTTCTGCGTCAAAATGCACCGGCTATCGACCAAAATAGAAACGATTCAGAGACAAACAGTGGCAAATCGCTTCTGGTGCGTCGCCCGAATTGCTCCACCCCACATTTCGCATCGGCAACTCATCATTTTCAGAGCCTAATTTGGCTCCGGCTTTGGCGTACCGCGGGGGAAGCTCCGCCGAATCCGTCTGTCTCTTTGCCCCCCGAGTGTGTAGTTAGCCAAGGATCTGACGCTTGAGATCCTGGAGCAGTTGAACGGCGTAACCAATCTCCCGCTTTTGTCGCTCGGGTTCATGCGGGATTTCCCGTTCGATCGTCAGCGCCCCATTGTACCCTAATTCCGCCAGAGTCCGCAGGAATTGCTCGATTCCCACATCCCCCTGACCCAGCGGCACTTCTTGCCCCCATTCTTTGCCGGGATTAGCCGCCCACTTGGCATCCTTGCAATGGACGCTACGGACATAACTGCCGACTTTTCGCAAGGCCGAAATAGGCTCGCCGGAGCCATAAAGGATCATATTGGCGGGATCAAAGTTGACGAACAGATTGCTCCGCCCTACATCCTGGATGAAAGCTAAAAGCGCGTCGGCCGTCTCTTGCCCCGTTTCCAGATGGAGCCGCTGCCCATTCCGCGCACAATGATCGCACAGCTCTTGGGTCACGGCCACAATCTCCGGATACTGGGGGTCATTACGATCGTGAGGGATAAACCCTAGGTGCAGGGCCACCACATCACAACCAAGAACCCGGGCAAAATCGGCGATTTCCTTCATCTCAACCAAGCGTTCCGCGCGGGTCTCAGGCGGCACAAGGCCAACGGTGCGGACCACCGTCGGAATATCGGCGTAGCTTTCCCCCTCAAAACCCCCGAAGACCGCCGTCAGCGTAATCCCCAGTTCTTTCAAGCGATCCAAAAACCTCTTGGCTTGCTCCGGAGTACGAGTTTCTTTTTTCGGGGCATGAAGCTGAATCGTGGGAACTCCCAACTCGTGAGCGACCTCGAGCTTCACCCCCAAGCCTGCATCGATGCTCGTGAAAACGCCGATCGGCCATTTTTCCATGTTTGATTCTCCTACTTGCTACTCGGTGTTGGTACCTGCCGATTCTGCTTACGTTTCGTCGAAGACGCCCTCTGCTTGAGGTGTGCCGCCGCCGCTAACTCTCGAAGCTATCCAATGGCACGCCTGATCGGAAGCCACGTGTCGTAAGCCTTACTCGCCCGAGTTTTCCCCGCTCCGCGTGGGCACCGTCTCCTCTTTTTAACCGCACCGCATCCGGCGCTTAACCCCGCCACCACTCGACCGCAAGTCTTTTTAGCAAGTTGTCAGCCTGTCGAGAAGCCCCAATGGCGGCCAAACCCAGTTGGCGAACCCTTATCGGGAAACCTCGCGATCCTCCCGGCCCTCAACCCCCAAGTCCATCACGCCGATTCAAAATCCATGCTTCTTTCTAAAGCTCTGACGCACCGGACGATGCCGCACCGCCGGACCTCCCCGAGCCGACCGGGGGCGTATTTGAATCGAATGAGTCTGCCACGGACTTTTCAAACCTTGAGCCGACTTCGGGAGTGCGGAAGTTCCGATCTCTTGCCAGGAAATGGAGATCACACCCTTTGTCGCCTCTCTTCTGAGCCCGGGACCCGGACGCGGCAGGTCAGCCACTTTTGAACCATTGACTCATGACGGATAATCATCCTGTGATTGGACTCCACGAGCCCTATTCCCGACTAACCCGAACAAATTTCCCGTGCTTAATTTCCCCCGTGATTTCTGAATGTTACCGGCAGGATAACCCCGGCTAATTGTTTCTTGCGTCAGAGGGGACTCGGCCTCCTTCGCAAAAAGATCCAACTGCGAACGAAGTACGGTTCAGTGACTTTTCTTATTTCCGGTCTTATTTCGGAGCTCTGCCACTGATTGATAGGCTCTGAGAGTCTCTTCCAAAAGACAATGAGAGTTTCTTGCAAAAGACAAAAAGACAAGGATTTCTCCCCCTAATATCGCAACCGCTTGCCGGCCTTGCCGCGGCTCATTCACTCGGGAATCGTCGTAAGCGACTCGTCCAGAGGGAGATTCTTATCCCAGGTCCCGGCTTCCATTTGCCGGTGGGCTTGCTCGGCCAATTCGGTCAATCGTTCGACGATCTCTTGGCATCGAACGGCCACGTTATTGAAATCCCAAAAATCGTAGGGCTTTACGAAAAGCTCCGGCGGATCGACCAAGCGGAAAAACCAAGCCGGGGTGCGTAATGCCCGCTCGCCAGAAAACCCCTCGAGGCACAGCAGTTGGCGCACGGCCTGTTTTTCCTCGCGAATCAGCGGAAGCAAACTGGCGGCCACTCGGGAAGAACGCACCTCCGGAATCCCCGCCATTTCGAGAATGGTTGGAAAAAGATCCACAGGTTCCACCAACCCGAGTACCCGCCAGGCTCGCGATTGTAAGGGCGGCGGACAAAGCATAAGCGGCACGTGGACCAACTCCGAATAAAGTTGTGACCGAGCCGGTCCGATCCACCCATGCTCCCCCAAAGGCAACCCGGAGACTCCGCCGAAAATCAACGTCGTTCGCCCCGCTTGTTGCCAAGTTCCCCACCAATCCAAAAGGGCCTCAACACATCCGTCCAAAACGGTCATTTGACCCGCATAGGCTTGGAGAATGCTCAACCAAAGGTCCGGGTCATCCTCTTTGGTGAAGGAGCAATCGGGCACCGATACCCCGGCGTAAGCCGGCGGATCACCCTCATCGGCGTATTGTTCCCGCCAGGCCAACGGAGCATCCCACACATGACCAAGTCCCCGAAGATGAATCCAAACAAAAAACGGCGACTCCAGCCGCTCCAATCGCTCCAACACCCGGGTAAAGACGCCGGCAAGGTAGGTTTGTTCCAAACTTGTCGCCGGCGTATCGGGAAAGGAAACTTCCACAAGCACTTGCTCCGCAAAGCCCGCGGCCAAAGGATCGGCGATAACCGCTGGGTCATCGCTCAAAAGTACGGTGCGCCATCCCCGCTCCTGAAAGAGTTGACCCAACGTGGAATTCGGCTCTCGTTTTTCCCAAGGATGCCTCCCCGTCCAGCACGCCCGACAAAAAGGGCCGATCTGCGGCGATTCGATCCAGCATTGATCAAAGACCACGGCCTGCCACGCCAGGCGGTCGAAATTGGGCGTTTGAATCCAAGTGTTTCCATAAGGCCCTAGATAACCCACGTGTACCCGGTCAACCATCAGGCAAACAACGTTACTGCCCGGGATCAGCGAGCCCAGTGGATTCCCGGAACAATCGGGCTGATTTGCCGCCGAATCCGGATCGGAACCAGCCTTGGAGGGTTTATCTTCAGGGGGGGGAGAAATCTCAGGGAACATTACCGGCAAGCTCTTCGCGGCTAAAAATTCCGACTCTCAAAACAATATCAACCCAAAAAACTTCGACTTTATTCTTCGACTTTATTTCCTCGATTTTATTTTCCTCACAACTGCCACCTATCTGCTTGGGCCATCCCATCGCCGGGTAATTTTGCATCGGTTTACGATCCGACGCGGCCCGCTACGCACCTCCCTTAAAAGCAATTTGCTCGACGAAGGTTCAGGTGAACTCTTGATAAGTTGGTAGGACCACAAGTTCCGGAACCACGACACGATCGGGCAGCTTAGCCACGGCAATCACCAAGGCCGCCACATCTTCCGGCTGGAGCATCCGCGCAAGTCGCTCCGGCGGAACCGGCACCGGGCGGTGGGCCAAAATCGGCGTATTCACTTCGCCTGGAAAGATGTTCGTTACCCGGATTCCGTGGTCCCGCTCTTCCAGCCCCACCGCTCGGCCGAAACCGCTTAAGGCGAATTTTGAAGCGCAGTATGCGGCCCCAGCAAAGCCGACCGTCCGCATTCCCGCAATCGAGACAATGTTGACAATCAGCCCCCGCCCCCGCCGACGCATCCCAGGCAAAACGGCGAAAATCGTGTTGAAAGCCCCTGTGGCATTCACCGCCAGAATTCGGTCCCAGTCTTCCGCCCGCATCGCGTCCAAAGTCCGATTGGGAATATTGATTCCCGCACTATTAACGAGGATATCCGGTAGCGAATCGCGCCGTTCCAACTCCTCGATCTGAGCGAAAACACTCTGGCGATCCGTCACATCGCAGGGGGTAGCCACGATTGGATGAGCCCCCGAGGACTGGCGGACAACCTCGGCGAGCTTTGCCGGGTCACGCCCCCAAATGATCACCCGGGAACCCTCGGCGGCAAATGCCAAGGCGATCGCTCGGCCAATCCCGCTTCCACCACCTGTTACCAGCACCCAGCAATTCATCAAATCCACACGATCGGCTCCTGGTGTCTATCGAACGGTATCTTCCGGGACCAACTCTCGTCAAAGGCACCGAGGCTTGCCCGCGCAAGCCTTCCCCCCGTTTCGCCGGAACTCGAAGCGAGTTCAGTCGAACTGAAAGCGGATAGCACCGAACCGGGCCTCCGTCTCCTGCATCAAGGCGTCCTCCTCGGCTTCCGTGGCGGCCTCGTAAGTGACGGAAAATCGAAGGTAAGGCCCCGCATCATCCCACGGGACGGTGCACACCGAGTGTTCGGTGATCAGAAACTGACTGGCTGCCTCGGCGTTCTCGAAGCGTGGGCCACCCACCACGCCCTGTGGGCTGCGGACGTAAAGGAAGTAAGTGCCCCCCGGCATCCGACAATCGAAGCCCGCGCGGCGAAGAGTCTCTACCAATTTCCTAAGCCGCCTTTCGTATTTGGCCCGGGCTTGCTCCGGGATTTCCGGGTGCTCCAGCGCGACAATACCCGCCCTTTGAATGGCGATGAATTGTCCCGAATCGCAGTTATCTTTCACATCGGCGAAAGCCCGCACAATACGCTGATGGCCGCACACCCAGCCTAAACGCCAGCCAATCATGTGCCAGCCTTTAGACAAGGAGTGAACTTCGACCCCGACTTCTTTAGCCCCGGGGACTTGCAGGAAGCTGAACGGCGGACGTCCATAGGAGAACATCACATGCGCGGCATCCTGGATCACGACCAACCGGTGCCGAAAAGCAAATTCGATCACCTCTCGATAAAAGCTCTCCGTGGCCACCTGGCCCGTGGGACTATTCGGATAATTGAGCACCAGCAGCTTCGCGCGGCGCAGCACATCCGGCGGAATGATGGAAAAGTCCGGGTAAAAATCATTCTCCGGCAGTAGGGGCAGACGAAACACCTCTCCGCCGTAATACCGCGTGTGAGTTCCCGCCACCGGATACCCGGGAACGGTGATTAACGTCACGTCGCCAGGATTGATGAATACCGCAGGCAGCATCGCCAAAGCGCTCTTCGAGCCGATGCAATGGTTGATCTCCAACACCGGATCGAGCTGCACGCCAAACTGCCGGGCCATAAATCGGGCGACGGCGTCTTTAAAATCTTGTATCCCATTATCGGCATAACCGCGGTTCTCGGGACGATGAATCTGCCGAGCCATTTCCTCGCGAACCACGGCGGCCGCCATTTCGTCATTTTCCCCGATTCCAAAATCCAGAAGCCGCCGGTCGGGATGCTCCGCCAAAGCCCGCCGCTTAGCCCGCTTGATCTTTTCAAACTTGTAGATCTCGGTGTTTTTCCCGTAGTTTGGACCGCCGATTCGGTCGGCGAAAAGGGCCTGAAAATAAGGATCGCCATCACCGGTATTGGCCATCATCGGAACCTCAAAGGCTGTTTTCAGTCTCATCAAAATTCCAACCACCCTCGATTGGCCTCATCTGAATTCCAACTCGCGCGATCCTCACTGGGGCAACGCTTGCAGATTCGGGTACCGGGAGCACACGAGTTTCCCCGGGAACTGACGAAGTCAGAAAATAAAAATACATGCACCCCGATGAAGGGGATCCATGCCGGGGCGCTCCATTCCCGCAAATGTAAGAAATTTGTGAATATCAATCGTTTGATCTTCGGTTTGCCACGAAATCTCACGCTCTTGGCAAACCCATCGTTTTGGCAAACCTGGAGTTACCGTACTGGCGGATTTGGCGGTTATCTTCCAAATATCTTTCAGACCCCGCGGCTTGACGGAAATTTACTTTACAGCCAATCGCGAGGTCGGTTATCACAGGGGACCGACGTTAGTCCGATAAGTTTACCAAACCATGGGGGCTTTGTGTGGGGGTTGATCCTGTTTTTCTGTACCTCCATCAAACGAACTATTTCTTGTCCCTTCCGTTTTAGTCAAACGAAGTAAACTGCGGGTCAATCCCCTCATGAAGGTTGAGGATGCCATTCGGAGCTCCCACCCCCTTAAGCCTGCAAATTGACACCCGCCGTATTGCCTTTGAACCCGCCCCAGCCGCCCTAACTTGGAAAACCTCGGCCCCAACGATTTAGACCTCCATGGGACACCCAAGTAACGCTCGTGCCCACCTTTGAGGGGTCCGGCAAAACCAGCTATCTCCCCACTGAAATACCCCTTGCTACTGGGAGCCGCCCCTTGCGGAGAAAGCGGCCGATTGGCGTCGGCTTGTGCCGAGGGATGGGGAAGGCGAACGGTGGGCCAAGGTGCCATCCCCGCGATTATTTCGAAGCCCCTAATGCCGGCAAGCCTCTGAACCCGGTCCGCGAACTGGTTGTGAAAAGGACCATCGGGGGCTGAGATCACCCCAAAAATCAAAAATCGCGTCTGTCGGATAAGCAGTCGGGCAGAACTTCGAGATGGGCCAACTCGTGAATTTGCCGGGAAGATTTCACGTCCGAAGCTCTGGGGGGATTGGGTGGGAATGACGGGCCGAAACCGCTGTGGATCAGGCGTACCGGGGCGGATTAGATGTTGGTTAGGATGACCGTCGGCGGTCTCAGCCGATCGGTTGCCAGGCAGATCGGTCATCTTGACCCAGTCGTCAGAGCCGGATTTGTGTTTTTCACGTTTTCCCCGACAATTCCGTGTCAGGGGAAGTAAAGACGAAGCAGAATCTTCTTGAGTGCTGGGGAGATTTAAGATCAAGAATTCTTACTCCGATTCCCACCGCTAATTCTCCCCCAACCCCCGAGCGTCCTTCCACACCACTAAAAAACGGGAGGCGTTAAGAGGAGTTTTCGTCATTCTTACGCTTTTTTGAGCTAAATGGCGGAATTCTTGCAATCCGTGAGCTAAAAGGCTGATCCCACAAGTTATGACGAAATGACGGTGCCCATCCGCCGTCTGATCATTCCGCCGTCTGATCATTCGGTGGGGCAATGGTTGACGGGGTTCCGCCGGTTGGTTCCAGCAAAATCCAGCTCAAGCACTAAATCTTGATGCCCCAGAAAATCTGCCGCTACGTCAGTAAGTTTGTTATTCTTACACACATTTTGTGCGAAAATGTTAACGGTGATAACTTCTACCATTACTGGAACTGTTGCAATTTACTGTAGCAAAATAAAACATGTTACGAATTTGAGCATTCATGTTTGATTTTCAAGTATGAAAAAATGAACTTCTACCCGTTTAGCAATTGGCGGCTACTGTCCCGTAAGTCTATTTACAGAAAAAGGTTATGACCAAAAATTTTTCGTATAAATTAATCGGCACATCTTTTGCTGTAAAAACTACCTAAATTTTCCTGGTTTTTTCTAAAGTCTTTTTGAAACGGTGATCTCCGCATTATCGTCGAAGGATCTAGAGGTCATAAACATCTAATTGATCATTGATTCAAAGATCTTTTGCAACTTTGGCGAGGATAAGCTGGGGCTTACTAGGTATGGGTTTTGCAACCTGAAAACCGTTTGCGTGTGAGCCGGAACTTCGGATCAATTCCAGCAAGCGTTCTGCAAAAAACCATATCTGCAAAAACCATAATTGACAGATTCTGAATTCTTAATCATCTGCTTAGCTTGGAGAATAGTTCAATTTCCATAATATTTATGTTTTGAGTTATGTTTTGAGACATATTTTTTTATTTTCTCGTGGAGTTTCTTGGTCGTTTTTTTCGCTATCATTCTCCGTGGATTTGCAGAAGGGGGAGCGGTCTCATGCGTCGCTTAGAATTGCTCGGACAAAATGGACTGACAGGCAGCCACCGCTTCATTTTGGAGAAATTTCCCGTGGCGATCGGCTCAAGTCGCGAGGCCGGTGTTCAACTCGTCGATCCCGACGTCAAGCCCAAGCACTGCGAACTTATGCTGTCGAATGGGGGGTTCGTGGTCAGGGACCTCAAAACCGAGGGCGGGACGTACGTCAATAACCGGCGGGTTGAATCGGCCAAACTCCGCTCGGGGGACAAGATTCGGGTGGGTTCAAGCGTGTTTGTGGTCAATGTCTTGGAAGATTGGTGATGGCCGCTCTTTGGGCCAGATGGGCCACCGCCGTAAGCCGAATCCTCGCCGTCTGAAACGAAAAAGTATTCTCAACTGAGGGTACCCGTTGACGGATTCGATTATGGGCTTGCTCCCGGGGCAATGACCCTCCCGACCAACTTTTCGCGCCACTAAGCCTCGTATCTCCGCCTTTTACACCTCTTAGTTTCCTCTTATCGCTGGAAAACTAGCGGTGGTTGTCGGGTGTCCTTCCACTTTCGCCTCTGGGCGGAATCGCCTCGGTTCAGTGAAACGCAACATGCGGGTTGCCCCTTTCGCCTGTGGGGGTAATCCCGATATCCTGCCTAATGGATTTGACCTGAAGTTTTTGCCTCTTACATGCGGGCGAAAACCGCGCTTCAGCAGTACAATGCATTCATCGGAGAAAGAAATGTGTTTCTGGAGAAGGTATGGGCGAATTTTCTGCAGCGGTATGTTTCTAAATACAAGATCATCCAAATGGGCTTAGGGTACTACTTTCTTACATTGCCTATTTCTTACATTGCCTATCACTTTTAGATCGCGCATCAACCACCAAATTGTTCGGCGAAGGAAGGGATTGTAAAAAAATTGTTTTGGGAGCCGATCACGGGTCCATGATGAAGAATGTCACCTTTTTGGCTCAGGACGAGACGGCGACAGCAAATTTGGGTAAAGTGCTAGGCCAGCTTTTGCCGGACGGCACTGTGGTGGCCCTTTATGGAACCCTTGGGTCCGGGAAAACTCGGTTGGTTCAGGCGGTAGCGAACGATTTGGGGTGCGACCGGCACCAGGTCACAAGCCCTACATTTGTTCTGATCCAGCATTATGAAGGGAAGCGACGGATCCACCACGTGGATGTATACCGGGTGCGGGACGGGCGTGAATTCCTGGAACTTGGGGTAGAGGAGCTGTACGAAGACAGGGGGCTTATTTTCATTGAGTGGGCGGATCGCGTCGAGCCGTTTTTGCCATCTCGCCGAGTCGAAATCCACATCGAAATCGCCGGTCCCACAGCACGGCAGTTTACATTGTGCACACTAGATCCGGGTTTGGAAGACATCCTCCTTGAAATCGGAACGACCCTGAAAGGTAGCGACCGTTTTGCCCGCGAAAATCAAGATACAACAAGAGGGGGAACGCGGTGACCAAACGGCATCTGGAGTGTTAATTTGCGGAGATTAGGACCTTTAGATAGAACGCGAAAATTAATCCCGAGATTCAGCGCTTAGCTGATATTCCGAGGATGCCGCCGACGATTAGATGCATAGGAATGCCTTTGTTGTAACGATTTGTGCAAAAACGCGTAAAGTCGGGAGCAAACAATCATCTAATGACCTCGTCACAAGTTTTGATTTCCTGAATGGAGATTCCTCGCACGATACTTTTGAAAGTAAAGGGGGTTAGTATCGATTAGAAGGGAACCCCACTGTCGCTTAAAATACGTGGGATTTCGCCGGGCAAAACGCAGGCCCTGAGGTTTGCGCCCCCAGCTAAAAAACATTTTGGTAAAGATATTTCTCCAAGTTTCGGCCAATAATCTCCTAATCTCCCGTCGGACCTTAAAATTTGTCGCTGAAAAATTTGTCGCTGATGTGGGCTTGTCGTCGCTGACAATCCCAATGCGTGATAAGCGTGACGGTATCTGATACATGGGTCCTGACTCAAGGGTGACGGTGTCAGGATGGTATCAGGATAAGGAAGGAAGTGGACACGCGACCGAAGGGCAAGTATTAGGATGCCTCGGAAGCCACTAAAATTAATTTGAATAATTTGAATAATTTAGTGTGAATTGGTTCCTTACGTTACGGAGGTTTCGATCGGCGGGCGTAGTCGGTGCAATCGGACTCAAGCGCGTAAGGCACCGCGGTCCATTCGAGAAACGAGAAAAAAGCGGAGATACTTCGATGGGTGCAAGAAAGCATCTGACTTTGGCCATCGGGTTCGTGACTGTGGTGGGTTGGGCCCTTGCTGCCTCATGCCCGGCTTATGCTCAGTTCAACCGCAGTTCGCGGACCTCGACAAGCGGGCTTTCGCCGCTGAGCTCCTCGGGGATGCAATCTTCAGCAACGGGGCCCTTTGGGACTCGTACCTTTGGCCAGGGAATGAACGCACGTTCGAGCACAGGGGGACTGACCGGCGGTGGAAGTTCCCTTGCAAGCGGGCTCAGTGGTCTGAGCAACATGGGCTCGCGGACCGGCACCGGGATGCAAGCGGGCCGTCAGGCCGGGCAATTCGTGGGCGCCGATACGCGCGATATCCGCAATCTCCTTGGATTTGTCACTAACCCGCAGCAGGGTACCCAGGCTTGGCGTTCGGGCTTGTCGGGAATGCGGACAAGAACGGTGGAACAACCGACGCAAACCGGCGGTCGGGGCGGCGGGCGGGGTACCAATGCCGAGGTACCTGCCGTGATTCAGCTGGGTTTTGATTTCCAGCCGATCGCCGCACCTACCTTAGAAACGACGCTTCAACAGCGCCTTGAAAGGTCCGGTGCCATTCGGAGCGTTGAGGGCGTGAGCGTAGCCGTCGAGGGAGATACGGTCGTCCTTCGCGGCACCGTGGGAAGCGATTACGAACGCCTGTTGGCAGAGAATCTGGCGCGACTAGAACCCGGGGTCCGGCAAGTCCGCAACGAGTTGAAGATTTCCACGGAACTACCCTCGGCCAATTCCACAGGTCGAGCGTCTGAATCGAATGCCGAAGCCCCGTGACGAAAGCCTATTGGTCTGCTTTGAAGCCGATCTACGTTCCTCGCTCTTCGACTTTTCCCGCGATAAGGAGCCTTCGACTCCCACTAAGCAAAGCAGTCTTCGAGCCGCTCGCGCTCAATAACTTTGATGACGTGGGTTGGCATGCCTGCCTCACCGCAAAATCGAGTCCTTGACGCGCGAGCACGCAAGGACAGCTCGCCGGCACGGATTTCCGCCGATGGATTGGCCCCTTGAGCCGCCAGCATGCAAAGACTGCCATTTACGGGGTTTTCGTTGCGGGCGGGCTCGAGAGGTCCTCGCTTGATGCACTCGGATGTGAGGAGTGCAGGCTCGAGGTGCGTTGATTTGACCGAGCCATCAGTTGCGAGGTTTGTGGCGAAAGAGAAAAAGTCGCCGTGAACATTTGACGCATCGGACCGCGGGATGGTTGAGGATTTGCGGTCCCCAGGGTATGCGTCTGGGTAGTGGCTTGCTCGAGTCGTTCGCTCTTAAAGCCCGGCGGGTTCGATCCGTTCACCGCAGTATCGGTGCGGGAACGGGCGGGGGGAGTGCCAAAGGGCTCGGTGTGGGAATTGGCCGCGTGTTGCCAGCCGCGGGGAAGTGGAGTTGTCCAAACTTTGGGCTGGGGGGTGTCGGTGGCTCTCGCCGGGTCAACCGTCGCGGCTACCGCCTCCGACGCGGGGGTTGTTCCCGGCAAAACAATTTTCGTTTGCGGACTTACCACAGTAGGGCCCTTGATCGGGGTAAAACAGACGATGAGGCTCACTTCTCTTTGCGGCCCCCCCAGTTCGTCCCACGGCACCCAAATACTATACGAATGTCCCAGCGGAGTTTGGCTATAACATCGGGCTAGTTCCTCCTGGGTAAACAGATATTTCCGATCCGCGGCGATCCGGGGCGTAGACGTCGAGGACTCCTCATAAGCATAGACCACGAGGTTACCATCGACTTTGATCGGTCTGGGACTGTGCTCTTCGTAGAACATCAGTCGGGCGCCAAAACCCCGGAGCGGTGGGCGGTCGGGGAATTGGCCGACGGCATAACTCCAAACGGCCACGACCGCGCTCGGCGTGCCCGGGGCTTCGCGGGCCCACCATTGGGTCGTTTTTTCCGGGAGCTTGCTCAGGCTCGTACAACCCGCGATCAGAAGAGCCATCAAACTGCTCAACAGGATTTTTGTGGATAACGGGGGGAGACTCATAGTACGGTCTGAGCGGGGCTTTTGCTCCATGCCAGCACAGATTATCCGATCGAATCATTCGGTTACCGAAAAAATGAATCGTCCAATCACTCCAAAAAGGTGTTCGCCGTCACGGAACCGGGGGTTCGACGACAAACGGCGTGTCGGGCGAAGACTGACGCAGCCGTGGGTTCCCGCCGGTTGCCGTCTTACTTTCCGGAAATGCCGGGGCGGTTGGTGCGGCACCACTGGGCTGCGCCGGTGCAGGCAAAACTTCTACCGGCTGCGGAACGTTGGGGGCCGGGATGCTCTCCGGGGCTATAGCGGGAGCGGGGGTGGGCTCTGCCGGGCGGTAGTGCACCGAGGTCTGCCAGCCAGCGGCTTGCATCTGGCGCGAAGTCAAACCATCGGCTCCATGCACCTCGATCACATCCCGCAGGCACCAATCCATTCGCGCCGACTCCATTTGCTTAATGCGATCAACATCGGCCTCGGTGGTCACGATATGCGGTGTCATGATGATCAGCAATTCCGTCCTTCGCACGACCGAGGCATCGTAGCGGAAAAGCCGGCCTAATAGCGGCACATCCCCCAAGAAGGGAACCTTCCGCTGAGTGCGCGAATTGCTCTTGGTAATCAGCCCACCCAAGACGACCGTTTGGCCATCCATCGCACTGACCACCGTGCGGGCCGAAGTCGTATTGATCCGCGGCGCGCGGATGACTTGACCCTGGGCAACCGACACCGGAATTCCTTCAGCCTCCGGTCCCACATCGGACTTGGTAGCGTCGATTTCCATCACCACCAAACGATCGGGGCTAATCCGCGGAGTCACTGTCACGATCAACCCCACGCTCCGCCATTGAATGGTGTTAATCTGCCCTCCCAAATCGGTGAATTGGGTACCGCTGATGGTGGGCACTTCCTGACCGACGAGAATCTCCGCGGTTTGATTATCCATAGTCATGATTTGTGGCCGGCTGAGCACATCGAGGCGGCGGCATTCCTTCAAAGCGCGGAGCAAAATGCTGACCGATTCGCTGGAAGCCGACAGCACCAGGCCGCCGTAGCCCAATTCGCTATTCAGCCGCCCGACGCCCAAATTGGCAATCCCTTGGGTACCGATCCGATCCGATCGGGCAAGGGCCTCGGTACTATTGCTGTTCCCGAGAGGATCCGTGGAATTGAAAAGGAAGCCGGGGATGTTTGTTCCCGCGAGGGTTCCCGTGCCGGCCACACTGCGGTCAAACAAAATGGAATCTTGTAAGCCGAGCTCCACGCCGAATTCATCGGTATCCCCCAGGGCCACCTCGGCAATGAGGACTTGAATGAGGACCATGGGCGGCCGCTCGTCCAATTGCTCGACCAAGCGGATGACATCCTCGAAAAATCGCGGCGTTGCACTCACAATCAAGGCATTGCTCACCGGCTCGGGGACAATCACTACCTCGCGCTCAATCTGCTCGAATGCGCTAACCAGGCCAGGAGCGATTTGCTGCAATTGGCGTTCGCTTCGAAGGAATTCATTCAGCGCCGAGGAAACGTCGGAAGCCGGCGAATTTTTCAGCCGGAATACCTTGTTCATCCGGGCTCTGACCTCGGTGGTATCGAGCCGCAACAGGAGGGCTTCCACCACCGCCAAATCACCGGCGGTCCCCGAGGCAATGATGCTGTTGGTGCGGACATCGACGGCGAAGCGAACGGGGACCAGGGCACTTTCGCCCACTTGGGCCCCGGTCCGCACCGCCACCTGGGCTTGAGCGGCCACCTGCTGCCCGAAGATCGCCTGAAGCATCTCCGCCATGTTCTGAGCATCGCCGTTGACCAAGGTGAAGACTTTGATTTGCGCCTCGGCCACGGGAAGGCCGTCCAGTTGCTCGATCAAAGCCGCAATGAGGGGCATGCTTTCCGGGCTGGCGGTGACGATCAAGGAGTTGGTGCGGGTATCGGCGGTGATGACTGCATCGGTGAGGATTCCGGAATTAATCATCCGCTCTCCGCGCTCATCGACCATGAGGAAGCGAAGCACAGCGGATTTACGCTCTTGCTGTTGAGCCGCCGCCCCGACGCCAACCTGCCCGGCTTGACCGGCGCGGCGTCCGTAGGCTTGACCGCTGATGGCATCTTGGAGAATAGGGGCCAGTTCCGAGGCCAACGAATTTTTCAGCTTAAACACGCGGATTTCGCTGGTGGCCTCCGTTTGACCGACGTCCAGGCGGTTGATCATTTCGGAAATTTCCGCCATATCTCGCGGACTGGCCTCGACCAACACCGAATTGGAGCGGAAGTCCAAGGAAATTCGTAGCCGGGTGCCGAGCCCACCACGGTCGGCATAAAAATCCTCAAGCGTCGTCTGCACCTGCTCCGCGGGGGCATGACGAAGTCGGAACACCCTGAATTGCGTCTCCGGGGCTACGGGCCGATCCAACTGCTTGGCCAACTCTTGCACGGTTTGAACGTTCTCCAGTCGGCCGGCGATGAGTAACGCATTGGGCTTCACAAGCGCAAGAACCAGCACGGAGCCCAGCCGGGCCTGATAAACCTGCTGATAAATCTGGAGGATTACCGTGGTAAGGGCTTCGCAATTCACATGGCGGAGCGGATAAACCACTACGGTGGGCACGGTCTCCACACTCATGGCTTCGATCTGCTGAATGAGCTCCGCCACTCGCTGCACATCGCGCTCATGACCGCGAATGATCAGCACATCTAACCCTTCCAGCCACTCGATCTGGACCGGGCCGATCAAGCCGGCGGCCTCCTCCATTTGGGCCTCCGGGGCCGGCGCCTGACCCGGCTGCACGCCTTGACCAGGATCCGGGGGCATTGGCTGCCCGGCTCCCTGGCCTCTGGGACCAGGCGGCGGTTGGGCAACGGCGGGCGACGGAGTGCCCGGTTGACCTAACGTCTGACCTCCGGGAACTTGCTGGGCCAAAAGCCCAACGGCTCGTTCAGCACGCCCAACTCCCGCCGCACCTTCAGGTGGAGTAAGGGGGGGCGATGTTTCCACCAGCTCGGGCGAAGCCATCTGTGTGCGGGGAACCGCCGGGCCAGCGGTAATCTGCGACAAGATCTCCAGTGCCTGGTCGAGCTGGGGAATTCGCCCCCGCTGGAGCGAGACCATCGCAAAATTTCGTTGGTTTGCTGACCATTGATCGAGGAAACGCACTAAAGCCGCTGCCGAACGCGCCGAGGTACCTGTGCCGCGGACCATCACCAGCCGATTTGCCGGATCGATCAAAAGCAGTACTTGCTCCGGTGCATTGACGCGAAGTTCA